>JACKQG010007177.1_pt1 | contig 11368 bp, 12 predicted proteins | sample 8237621 | NCBI WGS metagenome assembly JACKQG01 (sample SAMN15677084, study PRJNA649215) | marine metagenome | biome: marine; feature: Black Sea; material: saline water; isolation source: suspended particulate matter (SPM) from the Black Sea western gyre | collected 2013-06-09/2013-06-10 | depth... | reverse complement strand
TGCTTGAGGCCCAGGCCTTAGACCTCTACATGAGATATTCCGATAAGGTCAAAGACGAGAGAGGCAAGGCGGTTTTGTATGATCTGGCAGAAGAAGAAAAGGCTCACCTAACCGGACTGGGCCGCCTAATGGAACAAAAGGTATGAAACGCGATGATTCCGAAGCAGAAGCAGTTTATTTGAGGTGATGAGAGATGTTTGATTTCAGCGAATCCTCTGTCAGGTTTTTCCTCTTCTTCGGAGGGCTTGTCTTCTTCCTGATCCTGGAGTTGCGGGTCCCCTACAGGGAGAGTTCCGTATCCAAGCTGAAACGCTGGATGAACAACCTCTCCCTGACCCTATTCAATACTGTTTTACTCAGCCTGATCTTTTCAGCCGTTATTGTGGGAACCGCAACCCATGTTCAAACACACCGATTGGGGATACTGAACATGGTGGAGTCCCCCGCATGGCTCAAGATCCTTTTCACGGTTGTTTTTCTCGACTTCATGCTCTATGTCTGGCATCTCCTCAACCACGAAATGCCGTTTCTCTGGCGTTTCCACAGGGTCCATCACTGCGATTTGAACATGGATGTCTCCTCAGCGACTCGCTTTCATATTGGAGAACTTGCCATTTCAGCGGTTATAAAAATATCCATCATATTCTTCCTCGGGGCGATTCCCCTCGGTGTATTCATTTTTGAAAGCACTGTCGTACTCTGTGCCCAGTTTCATCACAGCAGCCTGAAGGTCCCCAAGTGGTTCGAAACCCTCTGGTGGGTTTTTTTAGTGCCCCCTTCCATGCACCGGATACACCACTCCGTGATTATCAAAGAGAGGAATACCAATTACGGCACCATCTTTTCCCTATGGGACAGAATCCTTGGGACCCTCCTTGCTGATGTAGACCAGGCCGGGATTCGCATAGGTGTCGGGGCCTATCACAGGCCGGAGGAGCTTAATTTCCCCCATCTACTAACAATGCCGTTTACCCGGCCTGTCAAGTAAAAGCGCTATAGCTTTAATTCGGTTGTCTGGGTCAAGGCGAAACATTCTATATCGAACGTTCGCCCATCTCTGTGCCGGTATCCGAGTTCATTGTCGGTCAGAAATACCATCGTTTTTCCATCCTCTATGAATTTATACCCCATTCCTACATTCGGATGGCTGAGGTTGATGGGGAATATCTCGATGGAATCAGTCCTGAAACTCATGGGACAATCAGCAGCATAGTTGATTTTGGCCCTTAGTTGATCAAATTGGACAGGAAAGAAAGGGGGCCTCATCGCTCTTTCCTGGAATATGCTGAAAGGGCATCAAGAAGATATCGGAAGTTGACAGAGATAAAAGAACAAACATCTCAGTTATGACTGGCAATTTAATAAAAATTGGTGAATAATTTGAAAAATCTTGAGAATCTGCATTCTGTTGCATCTCAGAAGTCTCGATCCCTACCCCTGGAGGATAACATGCGCGACGATGGGGCCAAAGCATTTAGGCGTATCCTTGGGGTAACCGGGGCCGAATGCGGCTCAGGAATTGGAAAAATAGATCCATAAGGAGGATTCTTGCAGTGGAGACGTATTACAGACCTGAAGATCTCACCAGGTTCAAAGAGATCGGAAAAGAGTCGCAGGAGCTGGCAGAAAAGTTTTTTGATTACTATGGTGCAGTATTTGCGGAAGGAGAGCTGACAGAGAGGGAAAAGGCCCTCATCGCCCTCGCCGTCGCCCACACCATACAGTGCCCATACTGCATCGATGCGTTTACCCAGGCCTGTCTGGAGAAGGGCTCGAATCTGGCCGAAATGACAGAGGCCGTCCACGTGGTAACCGCCATAAGAGGGGGGGCATCTCTGGTCCATGGCATCCAGATGCGAAACATTGCAGAGAAGCTATCTATCTGAAAGAGGAAAACGGGGATATATGCATCCCTTGCAGACATTAGAATCTTCACAAAATAACCTCGGGGCAGAGACCCTAACCATCGAGCCTTTCCACCAGAATCTCTCCAGGCACGGTCTCAAGTTAGAGCGGTCAAAGACGTCAACTTTACAGATCAATACGGGCCTCCTCTGCAATCAAACGTGCCGACATTGTCACCTGAATGCCGGCCCCCACCGGACAGAGAACATGGGGCCCGATACGGCAGAGGAGGTGATCTCCTATGTTAGGAGGGGGCGTTTTGAGACAATCGATATCACCGGCGGGGCGCCCGAACTAAATCCAAGCCTCCCGAGATTGATCGAGAGTCTCTCTCCATCGGTATCTAAGATGATCCTCCGATCGAACCTGTCCGCACTGTTCGACGGCAAACGGGACGACCTGATCGATCTCTTGAGAATAAACGCTGTGGTGATAATCGCCTCATTTCCCTCCTTGAATGAAGCGCAGGCAGATGCCCAGCGAGGGCACGGAATATTTGAGAGGAGTATTCAAATCCTCCGGAAACTGAACAGCATAGGATACGGGCTGGAAGGGTCCGGGCTGGAACTCAATCTGGTTTCCAACCCGACCGGCGCATTTCTAACTCCTCCGCAGAAAGAGGCGGAAAAAAGATTCCGGAAGGTCTTGGGACAAAAATGGGGAATACAGTTTAATCATCTCTTCAATTTCGGGAATGTCCCGCTGGGGAGGTTTCACCAGTGGCTCTTGACCTCGGGAAATCTCAAAAAATACATTGATAAACTGGTATCAGGGTTTAATCCCTGCGCCGTAGAAGGCCTCATGTGCCGCACACTGGTTTCTGTTTCATGGGACGGCTATCTTTATGACTGTGATTTTAATCTGGCGGAAGGCCTCTTTATGGGCGGAAGAAAAACCCATGTCTCTGAAATGCCCGGGTCTCCTGAGCCGGGCCAGTCGATTGTCGTGGCTGACCACTGTTATACATGCACCGCAGGCGCGGGATTTTCCTGAGGAGGGGCTATTACAACCTGAGTTCTGGTTGAAGTGAGAGAATAAGCTTGAAGGATGATATGAAGACACCAACCAATCGAAAAAAGGCCGCTCTAAAGGCGTCCGGACTGGTAATCTTTGTTATTTTAGCCATCTGCCTCATCCGATTCACACCGGTCATGAATTATCTTACCGCGGAAAACCTTGGAAGATTTTTTGAAAGGGCAGGCATCTGGGCACCGCTCCTGTATATGATACTCTACGCTGTGGGTGTCTCCATGTTTATCCCCGGGACCCTTTTAACCGGTTTGGGCGCGGCTATTTTCGGGGCCTACTGGGGGTTCCTGTATGTATGGATCGGAGCCATGGCCGGCGCAAGCTCTGCTTTTGTTATCGGCCGAACCCTGGGGAGGGAGTTCGCCGCCTCCTTGATTGGGAATAAATTGAAAAAGTATGATGATGCGATTGAACGAAACGGTTTTGCAACGGTTTTGTACCTGCGTCTTGTCTATTTTCCCTTTACGCCCATGAACTTCGGCATGGGATTGACCAAGGTTCGTTTCCGGGACTATTTTGCCGGAACGGCCCTCGGGATTATTGTGGGGACGTTTATTTTTACGTTCTTCATCGGAACGTTGAAAACCGTCTGGATTTCCGGCAGGTGGGGTGAACTCATATCCCTGAAGGTCTTCTTCTCGGTGGCGCTTTTTGTCTTTTCGTTTTTCATCCCCAGGATCATCAAGAAGATTAAACATGAGAAATAAGTCAATAAAAGGGACGACATGCCAAACTATACCGGAGAAGGGATGATCCTGGCCGGAGATGACAACGGCCACATCTGAAGGAACTCTGAAGAAAACGTATTCCAAGTCAACCCTTTCATTCAGAGCCATATTTCTCTGCCCTCCGCAGGGCCGGAAGAGCCGGATTTTCCAGATTGGAATAAAAAAACGTAGAGGACCCTTATCAAAAAATGGGTGTGCGCAAGAACTCCGTACAGGAAAGGCTCATTATCTTCTGCCGTTATCCTATACCCGGTCGGGTAAAAACGCGTCTTATCCCTGCGCTTGGCCCGGCAGGTGCCGCAGATCTCCAGCGGCTGTTGACCGAAAAAACGTTAGCTACCGCCAGGGAATTTGCATTGCTACGGGGGGTTGGGATAGAGGTCAGTTTTGAGGAGGGCGATAAGCGCAAGATCCGCAGATGGCTCGGTTCAGGTCTGATCCTTTCGCCCCAGGGACCCGGGGATCTCGGGGAGCGAATGCATTCCGCATTTCTCCAGGCATTTCGAAACGGTGCCAACCATGTGGTTCTTGTAGGGACAGACATCCCCAACCTGAGGGCCAATCAGTTTAAACAAGCCTTTTCGGCCCTTAAGGATAATGACCTTGTCCTGGGGCCAAGCACCGACGGAGGCTACTGGCTGATCGGCCTGAGAAGACCTGCTGCCCTGTTTGAGGGGATCAACTGGGGCACGAAAGAAGTCCTTGAGGAAACAATCGCCCTGACAAGAAGACAAGGTTTGAGAGCCCACATACTCGATCCTCTCTCAGATTTAGACACTCCAGAGGATTTCAAGAGATTGTGGCCCGGCAGGGACATGAGAAGGCCCTATATTTCGACGATAATCCCCACACTCAACGAGGAAACGAACATTGAGGCGACAATTCTCTCGGCCCAGCATGAAGACGTGGAAATTATCGTGGTAGATGGGGGAAGTAGCGACCATACGGTAGCAAGGGCCGCCAGGACCGGAGTCCGCGTGGAGTCGAGTCCCCGCGGCCGCGCCTTACAGCAAAACCGGGGAGCCGAGCTTGCAGAGGGAAGCGTACTCCTGTTTCTCCATGCCGACACCCATCTGCCGGACAGCTACGTGACCCATGTCTTCGATACGCTGATAGACCCCATGACATCTGCCGGCGCATTCCGTTTCAGGAGTGATCTTAATTGTCCTGCAATGAAGGGGATCGCGTTTTTGGCAAACTTTCGATCCCGATTCCTGAAACTCCCTTATGGCGACCAGGGGCTCTTTGTTCGAAAACCGGTATTTGACCGGGTTGGCGGATTTCCGGACGTCCCGATTGCAGAAGACCTTTTTTTGGTCCGCAGACTCGCGAAGCACGGCCGCATCCGCATAGCATCGGCCGACGTAACAACCTCGGCGCGGCGATGGCTGGTGTTAGGGCTCCTTCGAACCACGTTGATTAACCAGCTCATCGTGGCCGGCTGTTACTTAGGTGTTTCACCTCATACCCTCGCTCCCCTGGAACGGAACTTTAGGCACTTCAAGCAATTCAAACTTTAGGCACTTCCTGATCTCTGTCTTCAAAGCCGCCGGGCGTTCTACAGCCTATAAAGGACTTTTGTTGGGGTCTGCAAGAAGCAATCAGGTCACCAGTTTGAACTTTCCCTTTACTGCCCCGCAGACAGGACAATTATCCGGAGCCTTGTCCTCGTTCACATAACCACAAACCTGGCATACGTAATACTCGGTCTCCCGGTCGGCCAACATGTCGTTCATGGCTTTCTTATAGAGCTCAGCATGACGGGTTTCTACATCCCGAGAGAGAGTAAAGGCCTTTGATACGTTCTCCTTTCCTTCGTCCGAGGCATCCTTGATCAGTCTGGGATATTCCTCCACGTTGGCCTTGATCTCGTTCTGAAAAGCCGTTTCAATATTTTCTTCGGTCGTTCCAATCTTGCCGCGCATCAGGAGAAGATATCGTCGAGCGTGGACAGATTCCGCATCGGAAACGGCCCGGAACAGTCGTGCTATCTGGGGATACCCTTCCGAATCGGCTTTCTTTGCAAAGGCCTCATTTCTTATAGCGGCCTTCGATTCGGCTGCAAACGCATAAGCAAGATTTCTTTCGGTCTTTTCGGCCATTACTCTCGCCTCCTTATGTCTACTTTTTAATAGTGGCGCCCTGGTAAGAGGTCTCTTGACATCATCCCGATCAGACACAGTATTTATTACCCTGATTTTTCAAAATGTCAAGGTTTCGTTCACACTTAAGATGTTTCCGGCCTTTCGATACGAGTTACAACAAATCCAAAAGTTGTTTGACTTCCACCTCTCTTTAAAGTATTCTTACTCAAATTATTAATTTAGCCTATCAATACCCCTCAGCAAAAAAAGATTGTAATCAAATAACACCCTGACTGAAAAAACTTTGGCGGGTTATTTTTGAAACCTATTCCATTTAATGCGTTCTTACAAGGAAGAACAGAGTCCTAATTTTTCAATCCGTAAGGCTCCTCACATCCCGGTTAATGCGGTTTGAGGTGTATCCATGATAAGCAATGTTATCTCTTATGTTATCTTCGGGTGTATCCTGATCATATACGGCGCCCAGGTCTGACCTTTCTTGGAGGGCATCGGGTATGTTCAGGCTGCAATATATACCTTTATACCCATTCTCCTGGTCCTGCCCCTCAGGATTTACTGGTTTAAGAAGAATGTTCGCGGGCTTCATCACTTCAGGCCCGGTACAAGCAGTGTCCTGTACGCCTTTCCCTGGAAAGAGTTTTCGGGAGATTTTATTCTCTGGCTCCTTATGGGTCTTGGCATGGCCGTCTTCTATACGCTGCATCTCAGGGCACCGTTTCTAACGGGAGTAAAGGTATTGCTCGGATGCGTCTCTTTCGGTCTCTTTGGCGGGATGCTCTCTTTTTTATCCATGGAAAAGAAAATAATTGAATTTCTGAGAGAGAGAAAAATAGACATCACCGTCAGCCCAAAAACCCTTTTTTCTGTTTCAAAAAAAATGCTCCTTTTGGTATTAACCGTCCTCGGGTTTATGGTTGTGGCAATCCTTTTGATGGTTTTTATGGATATCCAATATCTTCTGAGCCACGAAGGCTTTCCCGGTCCGGACATCTACTTTGGGGTCTTCAAGGAGGTCCTCTTTGCTTTTACGGTCCTTCTTGTCCTGAGCCTACTTATCCTCAGACGGTATTCTCAAAACCTCAGGGCCGTTCTCGCCCGCCAGTTGCGTGTTATGGAGGACATAAGTCAGGGGAAATATGACACCCGTGTTCCGGTTGTGAGCAATGATGAGTTCGGACTCATCGCCGCAAAGACCAATCAGATGATCAGCGGGCTTAGGGACAGGGATTTCTGCCAGGTAAGCTTTGGCAGATATGTAACTCCGGAGGTGAGTGAAAAGGTCTTGAAAGGAGAGATACCTCTGGAAGGAGAAATGAGAGACGTCACAATTCTGTTTTGTGATCTGAGAGGCTATACCACCTTTGTGGAGATGAGAAAGCCAAAGGAAGTAGTGCATTTTCTTAACGAGTACTTCACCGAGATGGAACGAACCATAAAGGAACACAAAGGGATCGTACTTCAATATATAGGTGATGAAATTGAAGCCGTTTTTGGCGCACCCCTTGACCTGCAGGATCATCCTGAAATGGCTGTCAGGGCCGCCCTTGAGATGAGAAAGCGCCTCAAAGAGTTGAATATAAAAAGAGAGACTCTTGGCGAAAAGCCTGTGGATCATGGCATCGGCATCCATACGGGTACTGTTCTTGCCGGCAGCGTGGGGAGCCCGGACCGCCTTGTATATGCAATGGTGGGAGACACGGTGAACAGCGCATCCAGGATACAGGACCTGAACAAGAAATTCGGAACAGATATTCTCATAAGCCAGGCCACCCGGGATTTGATAACAGGAAGCGATGTTGGTCTTTCCAGCCTCGGGAAGGTCTCGCTCAGGGGAAAGAGTGAGGAAATTGAGATCTACAGGGTTTCCTGATGGGAAGAATAACGCCGTTAACAGCCGAAAATCCGAAGGTCGTCACCTGAAAAACAGGGTTCATGAACTTCTGAAATCGCCGGACCTTGACCGGGCGTTAGACGAGTTGTGCAGATTTCCGGCCCGCCAGGTGATCAGCCCCCTCTTCTCTTTCCTTTATAACGGAGACGAGCACTTAAGATGGCAGGCGATTACTGCCATGGGGAAGATTGTGGCAGGGCTGGCAAATGAAGATATGGAAGCGGCCAGGGTCATTATGCGGAGGCTCATGTGGAATCTTAACGATGAATCCGGGGGGATCGGATGGGGTTCACCCGAGGCCATGGGAGAGATCCTGGCCCAACATAAGGATCTTGCCGAGGAATATGCCTATGTGCTGATCTCCTATGCCAGGGAGGACGGGAACTATCTGGAACATGAAATGCTGCAGCGCGGGCTTCTATGGGGGATCGCAAGACTGTCACAGGTAAGACCGTCTCTGGTTCAGGAGGCCGTTCCCCATCTTGTGCCGTTCCTCACAGCAACGGACCCGGCCCTCAGAGGGATGGCTGCCTGTATCATGGGACTGCTGGGGGCCAAGGAGGCGCGCAGCGAGCTTGAAGTCCTCACAGGAGATGACGCCGAGTTCGATATTTTTTGTAACCAAAAACGAATTCGGCGTTCTGTTAAAGAAGCGGCTAAGGAGGCGCTTGAGAAATTTCAGGTTCAGAAAAATAGAAACGGGTTTTGAAAGGAGGCTTGTCATGAAACAACGTTATGCGAATCCTTACATCATGGGTGTTCTACTCGGGTTTGTCCTGCTGTTTTCCTTTTATACCATGGGGAGAGGTGTTGGATCATCCGCAACCTTTGCCAGGATTTCAGCGGCAGGGGTCGATCTGATAGCACCGGATCACGCAAAGGAGACCCGATATTTTTCAAAGTACCTTTCCGAAAAGAGATCTCCCCTTATGGCATGGCTGGTGTTTCTGACCCTTGGGGCCGGTCTCGGGGGCCTGTTTTCGGCCTTTATCTCCAGCAGAATCAAGGGAGAGGTCATGCGGGGGCCTTCCATCGGGGTTTCGGCACGGCTGTGGCTTGCCCTGGGCGGCGGGATACTCTCCGGATTTGCAGCCAGGCTTGCCAGGGGGTGCACCAGCGGCCAGGCGCTGACCGGTGCATCTGAACTTGCGTTCGGGAGCTGGATATTCATGTTCTCTATCTTTGCAGGTGCATACGCAACCGCCTACTTTTTCAGAAAGGAGTGGTTATAATGGGACCTCTATATAAATTCGGATGGTTTGACTTTGCCTACAGCCTCCAGATAGCCGGGCTCATCGGTTTCCTTTTTGGATTTGTCCTGGAAAGGGCCGGGTTTGGAAACGCCAGGAAACTCACGGCCATCTTTTACCTGAGGGACTTTGCCGTTCTGAAGGTCATGTTCACCGCCATTGTCGTGTGTACTCTGGGTCTTCTCTATTTCTCCGTTTTCGGGTGGATCGATCTCAGCCGGGTCCATATCCTTCCCACCTTCGTCTGGCCGCAGATCGTGGGGGGCCTTGTCCTGGGTGTCGGATTTGTTATGGGAGGATACTGCCCCACGACGTCGGTGGTGGCCACGGTTTCAGGTAAACTCGACGCCTTCATTTTTATCGTGGGGATGATTTTGGGCTCGTTTATCTTTGCCGAACTCTTCCCTCTGCTTAAAGGATTCTATGAGGCCGGTTCCTTGGGTCCTGTACGTCTTTCTGATGTACTGAAAATCAATTCCGGCATCATCGCCCTTCTTGTATGCCTGATGGCAGTGGGGGCCTACTGGGTCGTGGAACAGGTGGAACAGAAGTTCGGCGACAAGGATACCCTTCCGGGGAGTTCCAAAAGGGTAAAGCGAACCGCCGCCGCCGTCCTTGTCCTTCTTGGCCTGATTCTCGCCCTTATTAACCCGGACGACATCGCCGCCAGGAAAAAAGCGTCCCCGCGGGTTCAGCCGGAAAAAAAGACTGAAGAGGTAAAGAAGATAACCCCAAAGGCAGAAAAACCATCTTCATCCGGTTTCAAGATTGTACAGGATGAAGGTTGCTAAGTATAAAAGGGGGCAGGCAAATTATTGTTCTCTTATTTATATGATTTTGATTGATTTTATAAATCTATGCGTTATACTTACCAAAATAACATTTTTTTCTTGCCTGATTAAGCAAGATGATCTCGTAAAAAATCATTACTTGTTCAAAAACAGGCTAGAGCATCTGTAAGCAATTGAATGGACTTGATTAAAGGGGCCTGCCCAAAGTCCGATCCGGGATGCGTCGGAATCAAAAAAAGGTGCTTTCAGACTCGATACAAGGACATTAAGATCTAGTGAATAAAATTTGGTGGGATAGAGACTATTCCAATCTCTTTATTTATTTCGGACTCCTGTTCTCCCTTATACTTTTCACTTCAAACGCAAAACAATTCAGGTTTTTTGGGCCACATTGTCGTTTCCCTTGATGGACTGACAATGGTTGGGTTAGGCATTGAACTTTAACATTTTATAAAGGAGATTTGAATGAAGATCTATGTAGGAAATTTGTCATACGAGGTCACTGAAGAGGACCTAAGGCAGGCCTTTGAGCAATCAGGCCAGGTTGAATCCGTCAGCATTATAAATGATAAATACAGTGGTCGATCAAAAGGATTTGGATTCGTGGAAATGCCCTCTAATGCTGAGGGACAGGCTGCAATCGAGGGCCTGAACGGCAAGGAATTGAAAGGAAGGGCGCTTAATGTCAATGAGGCCCGGCCTCGAACTGAAAATCGAGGTGGATATGGTGGTGGAAGAGGAGGCAAGAGTGGTAAGGGCCCATATGGTGGAGGTAGAGGCGCTGGTGGCTTTAATAAAGGCGAACGCGGCGGGGGAAGATAGGGACAAGCGGGCTTGTAGTCATGAACGTTGATGAAGTCGAAAAAAATATGGCTCATGACATAGGTGTACTTACAGGTTTCTATCAAAAAAGACTAAAGAACTCCTTTCATCGATCCTTAGTTTAGAGGGTATTGTACCCCATTCGATCATAAGCAGAGAAAAAGGCCCGGAAAAGCTCAGAGAAAAGATACCTGCAAAAGAGCGAAGTTATGATGATCTGCTTAATGGCATCCCTGACTTAGCGGGTGTAAGGATAATTTCGTTCTTTCCGGGTGATGTAGATAAGGTAGTGCTCTTAATCGAAAAGGAGTTCAAGGTTGATCCTGACCCCAGTACCATCTTCCGGAGCTACGGGGCAGGCGCAGAGATTGGCCAAAAGAAGGCGTTTTTCAAAGGTCTCGCCATAACCCTCAGCGAATATCGATGCTTTTGACCATAGAAATGGCAATATAGGCCCTCAAAAGACCTTTTTCATTGCAGCGCGAATAAAGTGGAAGTGCTGAAACCGCACCCGCTTCAATTCAGGGCTACATCAAAACCGGGTTATTTCATCCTATCTGCCAACAGGGCCAGAGAGTTCTTGGCATTTACCAGGCTCTTGCATCGTAGCATCGAAGTACCAGCTTTTCATTCAAGAATTGATTTTGTAGCCATTAATTAGCGTCTGACCGAAAAGCAGAAAGCGATGTAATTTCCATCAGTGTGGACACCAACAACGGCCGTTCAGGGATGGATTTATGGAAAATACTGGTTTTGGGCACATTGCGTTTATCCTGCAATTTGGATTACGACAAGCTAATGGATATCGCAAATAACCACAGAACGCTGCGATTAATGCTTGGCCACA
>JACKQG010007176.1_pt1 | contig 11371 bp, 11 predicted proteins | sample 8237621 | NCBI WGS metagenome assembly JACKQG01 (sample SAMN15677084, study PRJNA649215) | marine metagenome | biome: marine; feature: Black Sea; material: saline water; isolation source: suspended particulate matter (SPM) from the Black Sea western gyre | collected 2013-06-09/2013-06-10 | depth... | reverse complement strand
CTCGAGCTGTCAGGTCGAGTTACATCGGTTGGCATTTCGCCGATTGTGACTTCGAACTCCTCTTTGAGCTTTCAGCTTTGAGTTTTTCGCTAATCACTTCATACCCATGCACATAGGCATCTTCGCCAAGGGCTTCCTTTGTTGCCAGGTAGGGTGGTCTGACGATAATTTCGGCGCCATAGCCCTTTGATATGGCCATGATGTTTTCATCATCCGTAGAAACATAGACCCGATCCACCTTGCTGGCATGGAGTGCAGCCAGAAGAGGATATACGCAAAGAGGTCTGCTTAAAACAGGAGTAGTATTTTTACCGGAGAAACTTATACTTCCTTTGCGACCAAGTAATAATGCTGCGATCATAATGTTCCTTTCGTTTAAATTGGGACGCAGATTTTCGCTGATATGCGCAGATAATTATTTTCTATTTCTTAATATCCTGAAAATCAGCGTTCATCTGCGTCCTATATAATCAACTCAACAAAATTCCGCACCCATTTTACTTCTGGAGCAACCTGCAAGAGCGGGGCATCTGGTCCAAGCACAATGCCTATAAAATTCACATTGCAATCCATAGCTGCTCGATAGTCGCTTTCGGCATCTCCGAAAAAGAAGCATTTTTCGGGATTGAAGCCATACTTTTCAAGTAGAAACCTTACATTCTCCTGCTTTGATCTGAATGATCCAAGGATCTCTCGAAAATAGATTTCCAACCGCCTTCGCCTGACAATTTGTGAAATTTCCTCATCCGGTGTAGCTGAAACCACAAAACATTTAGCTTTATTGTGCCATTTTTTTAAAAAATTTTCAGCCCCGGGAATTTCCGGCGCAGAAACTACCTCGTCTACCACCAAACGGGAAAAGTCGTTACAAAGTCGCTGCAATTCAGCCAGGCCCAGCGGTTTGTCTAAAAATTCTCGATAATAATGATAAAATTTGTCAACCCGGGTCATCCCGCCATTTTTGCGATGGTGGTCAACCACCAAGGCCTGTATCTCTTGTCCGTGTGACTCGAAGAGTTTGGCAAATGCCCTGGTTTTGACTTCAACTGAATCAGCCAAAACGCCGTCAAAATCGAAAAAGAATGCTGAATATTTCTTACTAATCATCATCTAACCAGCCCGCAATTGTACATGGCGCTCCGTCACCGTTACTGAAGCGCAACGGCAATGCTACTACCTTTTCAAGTCTTTCCTCTTTCCTGATACCAGACAGGCGCATATCTTCAAAAAGCATAATTCCCTTTTCCAGGAAAGTCCTGTGCGCAGCACGTCCTTCTTCTCTATGCATAAGGCTGGAGATGGAAATAAAGTCTACGCCTACAGCTCTCAGTTTGGGACAATGTTCAACAAAATAATCGGCAAGCTCTGGACTTAGTCCGGGTCCCTCTTGCCAATACAGATCAAGGCCACGATATTTTTCAAAACCTGAACAAAGTAAAAGTAGATCCGTATTCTCACTTATGTGCTCCGGCAAGGAAATATCTTCAGGTGTAATTAGCTGGCCGGGTTTGGCAGAGAAAAAGACAATATGAGGACAATTGAAAAACCAGTCTTCCGGTGCATATTGGTCAACACGCTTACCGTTTGCTAAGAAATGATAAGGGCTATCAACATGAGTTCCTGCATGGCTTGGCATTGTCAAAACAGTTGTATTGCAGGAATCTTCAAGCTTAATGGCTTTCTCCTGTTTCACAGCGATACCGCTGCTTCCGCCATACAAAGGAGTATCATTGGTTAGTATGTGGGAAAGCCAAATACATTGAGAACCAACATTACCTTTCATCTTTTCACTAACTCTGCCAACCCGTGTAGCAAGTTTTCAACCGCCATTTCTTCCATGCGGATTCGTGCCTCCTTGGCATAGGAGCCAATGTGAGGAGTCAAGATGACATTCTCAAGTTGAGTTAAAGGACCGGAATATGGTTCTTGATCAAAGACATCCAGGCAGGCAAACGACACATGGCCGGAAATAAGGGCTTCATATAAAGTTTTTTCATTCACCAAACCGCCACGGGATGTATTTACTATTATCACGCCTGGCTTGCAAAGATAATTCAACTCTTCTTCTCCCAAAATTTGATGTTGGGCATCAGCATGAATAGTTACGATATCAGATTGTGCAAGCAGATCATGCATTGAAACTGGTTTGGCCCAAGACACATTTGTTGAAACAGGATCGCAATATAAAACTGTTGCATCAAATGCTGATATCAGCTTTCCGACACATTGACCAATGGAGCCAAATCCAATGACACCAACAACCTTTCCCTGGAGAAGACTTCCCATACCTTTTTCCCATTTGCCATCACGAATTTTCCTGTCCTGCAAAAGTATGGCACGCAAGGCTGACAAGATCATGCCAAGGGTTAACTCTGCAACAGCCTTGTTCAGGACCCCTTCGGTTCGATAAACTTGGATGTCTAATTTCTGGGCAGCATCTCTGTCCACGTTATCCCAGCCAACTCCCACCCTGGAAATAACTTTCAAATATTCCTTTGCAAATTTCAGAATAGATTGTGTTATAGGTTCTGTGCCCGCCAACAAACCAACAGGCCTGTGCTGATTCAAAAGCTCTTTAAGCTCTTCTTTTTTTAATTTTCGACCAAATGGGTTAACCACAACTTTAAAACCATTTTCTCGCAAAGTCTTGAAAAGGTGTGGGGCATTATTCCCAAAGGAAGATGTTGTAATCAGGATTGTGTGCATAATACTACCAATTCAAGTCCTCTTCGTACCCAAACTCAATGAGAGCTGGTCCGAGAAGATCCTTGCATTTTTCGATAAAAATGTAGGACATTCTAAAATTCACCCTCAGTATCCTCTTTGAGATTTTCAATCTTTACAAACTGATACTGTTCGGGTTTTTTCTCGCGATTTCATGCCATCCCCGAATCCATGGCCTTTTCCTTGCTCATCATCCGATAATCCATAAAAAGGGGTTCATCCGGAGCCTTTGGGTATTCCATCAACCGGTGGTAACGTGCTATTGCAACGTCCCGAAGATTCCGGTACGTTTTGTTTAAGTCGCAAAGTCGAATTAAGTTGTTCAATCAAGTATCCGACACTTTCTTCTTTGGACTTCCTGTCTGTGTCAATAACTATATCGGGGTTTTCTATTGCATCATACTTACTATTAAGGCCGACAACTGTATTGATCTCTCCCTTTAATGCTTGGGCGTAGAGCCCTTTTCTGTCTCTCCTTATGCATGTCTCGATACGGCATTCAAGTGAGACCAATATGAGGTTTTTAGCGTTCTTACGCACAAAATTCCGTGCGTCAGAATTCGCGGTCAGTGCGGAAACAATTACATTGAGACCCGCATCAAGAGACTTGTTTGCTAAGTGGACAATGGTGCTTACTACTATAAGTCTGTTTTCACGATTGAATCCAAAATCCGGTCCAAAAAAGTCCCGGACTTCATCTCCATCATAGTGAATCACACCTAACCCCTTTTTCCTCAAAACATGAAGGGCTTCCTTTGCCAAAGTGGTTTTACCGGCTGACGTTGGCCCCATAATCCAAACAATCGCCTTCTCTTTAGTAAGTTGCATCTCAACCCTTCCTATGTACACGAGTCTCCCACACATTTTATGCACCGTTGTTCAACAGTTCTTGAATGCTTGTGTTTGGTGTCCATAGATTGTACTGATCTATCAGCTTTGAAATCATTTCGACCGCACCAACCGGGAAATTACCAATGGCGGTTTCAGCCGCAAGCACCAGCCCATCTGCACCCATTAATAGCGTACTGATCACATCGTTTACTTCAGCTCGCGTTGGCACTGGAGACACAACCATTGATTCTAACAGATTTGTTGCAACTAGAACAGGGACATGTTTTGATCTGGCTATAGATACTATCCTTCTTTGCAAGAACGGAATTTTTTCAAGACAAACCTGCCGGGATAAATCCCCTCGGTCGATAAGAATTTCGTCGCTGGCCTCCAAGATTTCCATCAAACTATTAACGCCGCGAAGACTTTCCACTTTCGATATTATCTTGGCCTTCTCGCCGGCAAGTTCCCTCATTCTCTTAACATTTTCACCAGACTCTGAAAAAGATAGAGCAAATAGATTGACCCCCATCTTCCTTCCAATGGCAATCGCCTTCCTATCTTTCTTCGTAATCGGATCAAGGTTTATCTCCCTATTCAAATCAGCAGCTTTGTTGCTTTTGACCTTGCCACCAATAATCACTTTCGCAAGAAAACATCTCTTATTACGCTCTATGAGCTTGATTTTGCTCAGATTAAAATCAATTCGTATTTCATCCCCTACCGAGAATTGTTTAGCCGCTCGCCTCGGTGAGAAAGAAATATTATTCGAGTCGCCGACGATTTCATCAAAATGCACTTTTATAATGTCGCCTGCAGTAAAAACTGCCCCACCATTAGCCATCGAATGGTTTCGCATTTGAGCGCCTTCCGAATCAAGACATATAGGAATCTTAGTATAGCTTTGTATTGCTTCAATCTTATCCTTTACCAGACCCTCCGGCGTATGTGAGAGGTTAATGCGGAGTGCGAATACATTATATTTCTCCATCTCCGAAATCACTTCTTTTTTCAAAGAACTTGGCCCAATAGTCACCAAAATTTTGACATCCATACATTATTCCTTTTAAAAAAAATCATTCGTTGTCAAAGTCATTTTTCATCCAGGAAGCTTGACCCACTTAAATTTTTCAAACCATTCTTCAGGCATAGCTTTATTCATTTTTTGAATCTGCTTCCTGCTTAATACCTCCATCCACTCATCCGTTGAACCTTTTCGTAGGGGGGTTTTGGGTTTGAATTCAGGTTTCTTCGGATAGGTAAATCTGTCTTCCGGCAAGCCATAAAATAACAGAATCTCCTGAAAATATCTCTTTGGATTTTTAGCTAATATTTCATATAGAGAGAAGTGTATGTTACACAAAAATTCTGGATCTGCATCTGCCTCCAACCAACCCTGAAGCCATTTAAGATCGGCAGGAAAAAAGTAATTGTCTATTTGCCAGTCAATCTTCTTCTCAAATGGCCATTGAAAATAACCATCAGGATATTGGTTTTCCATTAATCCGCTGACATTACCAGTGTAACGTAGATATTCGGCATAATGAACCTTGGATATAAAAGCCTGCCTGGGATCTCGAACGGTAACAATTAGTTTATCGGTAATGAGTGCGAGGTTTTTAAGATTGGCTTCTAATGCCCCGGCATGAGAGGATATGATACCATCAGGCATTGGGGAGAAGGCCCAATGTGAAACATAGTCTGGAAAATCGATGATACCAAAATTTGGATAGTAGCCATCATAATATCTAATTATAGAGCCTTTGATATCTTTCATTCCCAATCCATTCAGCAGCGCTCTTTTTGTATAACCATTTCCGGATCTGTGCATTCCGGCAATAAATATTATACCTGTTTTTCCTTCCAATAATTTCCGTTTTCTCTGGAGCTTCAAGGATTCAAAGAAATGATATATAGCTTTTTTCTGATAACCGCCACCAAGATAATTCCTTGCTAAACGGTCATGGAGAAGATAATCTTCAGGAAATTTATCAACCAATTCTTCACTCACCTTAATGAGGTGATTATACTTATCAGCTTCAAAATCAAGCCTTCTCTCATTTGCCTTTTCTCCAAGCGCCTTATATCTTTCAGCACGCTCAAGTAAGCGACAATACCTTATATCTCTCCTGTGCTCTATAATGATTGATTTTGCCTTTTCTGGCTCTATGTTTATCATCAATTGACAATATTCTACTTCACTTTGGTGCTCCTTAACAATTGAAAGTGCCTTTTCAGGTTCATCAATTCTACCCAGCAACCGAACAAGCACTCTGTCCAGCAAATTGAATTTTAGGAGCGATCTCATCGCATATAGAGCAAATACAAGCCTTCTATTTTTGGCAAGCGCATTTTTAACTGTTCGTGGAATGCTATTTACAACAAATTCAAACACTTAATGTTCTCCCTTGAAATATTTTAAATTCTAAAACTACAACGAACTATATTTGATATCCCACACAATCTTCGGCCTTACCGCAACTCTCGGCCATTTTCCTTGACTACCCATAGTCCATAACCCTCTCGCTCCTTGGGGGTCCATTGAATCAATCACATCGAACGAACAACCGTCTTCCTGAAAATAGGTCACCTGTTCATCCGCAAATTTTACCAGCACAGAAAAACTGCCGTCGTTTAAAAAATCTCTCGGGATCCTGCAGGTTGAAATATACCTGCCCGGCTTTCTTTTTCTTTTTTCCAATGAGGACTTGTTTTGATCGTCATAAGCGAAAAAAACACTCTCGTTTCGCTGATTTTTGAGAAAAACCTGAACGTCCAGCAATTTCATATCCACACAGACATCGTACTTGATCTGCACATAAATATTGTCTCGTACAGAGAAAGTATCGCAGACCTCACCCGAATCGTTCAATGAACGCACTGAGTTCAACCTGACAACATTATTGCTGGTGCTATTCTTTTCAGGGAAGTAGTGGAAAACCCTTTCGCCTCTTTTTTGAATCGCCATATCTGTATAGTAAGATATGATCTCACCTGTTTTCCCTTCCCGCACTTTTTGCCCTTTCTCAAGCAGTATCGTCCTGGAGCAGAGGTCCCGCACCGAGCCCAGATTATGGCTCACGAAGAGTACCGTCCTGCCCCCTCCCTTGCTTACATCCTTCATCTTGCCGATGCATTTTTTCTGAAACTCGTAATCTCCCACGGCAAGCACCTCGTCAACCACCAGGATATCGGGTTCGAGGTGGGCGGCAACCGCAAAACCCAGGCGGACGAACATGCCTGAAGAGTAGCGCTTAACCGGAGTATCCAGGAACTTTTCTACCCCGGCAAAGTCAACGATTTCATCAAGCCTTTTTGAAATCTCCTGCTTATCCATCCCGTTGATCGACCCGTTCAGGTAGATGTTCTCCCTGCCGGTAAGCTCATTATGAAACCCTGTGCCGACTTCTAGCAGGCTCGCAACCCTGCCTTTTACCTTGATCAACCCTTTTGTCGGCGCCGTGACTCGTGAAAGGATCTTCAACAGGGTGGACTTGCCGGCGCCATTCCTACCGATGATCCCCAGCACCTCGCCGTTCTTTACTTCAAGGTTGATATCCTCCAACGCCAGGATGTGGTTCCTCACGGTTCTGTTGCCCTCGTGGCCGATCATGGAATTGGGATCCTCCTTGCCGCGCATGTTGGCCCACCAGCTCTGCAGGTCGCGGTAGAGCGTGCCGTGGCTGATGACTCCAAGTCGGTATTCCTTGTAGAGATTTTCGATTTTTATGACAGTTGACATAGTTTAAAGTGAAAAGCTAAAGATGAAAGGTGAAACTTGAAAGCTGAAAGATAACAAAGCATCGAAATCGGCTGAGTTTAGTCCTTTTTGGTTTTACGGCTTTTTACTTTCTTGGACATGGTGACAAAGATTGCAATAAGCTCGTCTGTTTCTGAGAGCAACCAGTCCAGCAATTGAGATTCAATTTCGCAGTCCTCTTTAAGCAGCTCAAGCCAGAGGGAAGATTCGTCAGCCTCCTGTGCACACAGATCGATCTTTGAGACAAATTCCGCATCGCTTCTTGCGCGCGATGCCTCTCTGTAATTCGCAGCAACAGACGTTCCCGATCTCAACAATTGCTTTCCAAGCACCTGCACCTCAGGCCGGTTTGTCGGCAAAGAGCAATACAGCCGGATGACAGCCGAAGCGTACTTTTTCGTCCGATCTCTAAACGCCTTCTTCTTCCTATCGTATTCAGAAATCCCCATCCCTTTCTTTCCTTTCAGCTTTCACCTTTCACTGCTCATCCCTCTCATCCCTCAAACCGTATCCATGAAGGTTTTTTCAATTCTGCTGAACATGATCAAGCCTGCGAAAAATATCATTACTGTTACACCAACACTAACAGCTATATGTACCGGCTCGATGGAACTCACCCCGAAAAATGCCGCACGGAATAATTCCACTATCGAAGCCATAGGGTTTATAACGTAGATCATGCGGTACCGTTCAGGTACCTGTGAGAGCGGATACACTATCGGGGTCAGGTACATCCAAATCTGCACGGCAAACCCCATGGCAAAGGTCAAATCACGGTATTTTGTTACAAGTGACGAAATTAATATTCCCATTCCAAGCCCCAGCACCGCCATCTGCAGGAGAATTAGGGGAAGTGTCGCAATCAGGTAGTTAGGCTTCAAATCGGCACCCTGCCACATGAAGTAGAGAAAAAATCCAAGAAATATCACAAACTGTATCAGGAACTGAAACAGCCCGGTAATTACCTGCGAGATTGGGATGGTAAGCCTCGGGAAATACACCTTGCCGAAGATGCCCGCATTGGCGACAAAGGTATTGCTCGTGCCCGTGAAGCAGGTTGCGAAGTAGCCCCATGCCACCGTGCCCGCCATATAGAAAAGAAATGGCGGTATGCCGTCAGTGGGGATCTTTGCCACCTTGCCGAATATGATGGTGAAGATAACTGTGTTAACCAACGGCTGAATGATGTACCAGAGCGGGCCAAGGATGGTCTGCTTGTAGAAGGTCACAAAATCGCGCTTCACAAACAAGTAGATCAGCTCCCGGTATCTCAGTAATTCTCCCAGACGGGTGTCAAACCAACCGGTTTTCGGCTTTATAACAATGTCCCAGTTTCGATTATCAGTATTGGTCATCTTCACCTTACAGCAAATCAGCATGCCTCTCGAGAAAGTCTCCACTGATAGACGCAAAAGCCTTCACCGGTTTTCCACCGTATTTTAAGCCGCATGCTTCAGCGATTACTTTGAAGTGTTTTTGCAGATCATCATCTTCTTCTTGTTGCGAAAATGTGCCATTAACAGTTCTATCTATCATCTCTATTGTGGCCAATTCCAAAACTTCTGGAGAATTCTCCACCCATTGCAATCCAGCGTCTTTGTATCTCTTCATTAACCAGAACATACTGACGGGAGGAGACATGAATTCCTCGAATGTAACTAGTTTTTCAGACTTAATCTTTTTCAGCCAACGAGGAAGATATAGATCCTGGCTTCTCATTCCATAGTAGGGTACAAATCCAGGGAAATTGGTTAACATGCATGGAACACCAAACAAAGCAGGGATGTGATAGTATCCTGAACCCGTGCCGATTAGAAACCGGCAGGTCGCCCCGAGAAAAACGTCCATCCAGTCGCAACGGATTTCGTGAAGGGCATAGTCAATCACCTGTGGCATCAGTGGCATGGGTGTCATAGAGGGATCCCCCATACGGAAAACCCACCCGCCCTTTTTGGTGATGGCTTCAACTGCTTTCAGATAATCCAGTGGGTTAGCGTTGCGCCAGCTCTCCTTTGTATTTTCACGGGTTTCACCACGATAACCCGGTTCTCGCACATGCAGGGTCACGTACCATGCGTTCCTAGGTAGACCCAGTTTTTTTAGGGCATCCAATCCCATTTCCTGGTGACGGTCACTGAGCTGGAACAATGCTGATTTCAGCCCTTGCTTTTCTCTTTCCATCTCGATTCGGTTGGCCGCAATGTCCAAGAATGGACATCCATCATTCATGGGGAGACATATCCCAAGTGGCAGCGTCAGGTAGAACTCCAGCATCTTCAGGGCATTAATCGCTTCTCCATCCCGGACAACATGGATATGAGGTTCAAAATATTCAAAGAATGCCTGGTTGCGCAGTTGGGCATTTTGAGGAAGGAGCAGGAAGGGTTTTCTATCAGACCTCAAACCATATAGATTGGCCTTCAACAGATTCTCGATTGCATAGTGGTTACCCAAGCTACCCACCACCATCCCGGGCCAAATGAATTCCATGTCAAGTTTATCGAGGCCGGTCCGGATTAGCCAATCCCTCCTGACTTCTGCATACTTGTCCAAATGCTCGAACTGACGGAGATCGCTCAACCGGTGCAGGCATTGGACGAGTTCGAGATGAAGCATAGGGTACATCGGGTATTTCCGAACCAGTTCCTCTGCGACGTGTAACTTGATTTCAGTGTCCGTGATGTATCGCAGTTTGCGTATTTGCCGATCTACAACCTGAACCTTCTGAATATCAATCCCAAGCCTTCCAGCTAAATCGACTATCGGTGCGCCAACCCGCTTTTTAACTCTATTTAATAAGCTCATTGAAAAAACCGCTACTCTCTGACAAAACTGACGGACTGCATGCTGCAGCCCCACCAGACGTGGGATTCAGAAAATTTTCCCGCCCGGCTTTCACTTGTTATCAGATAAATCCTCAACCACCCTTGTCAATGAATATGCTTGCAGCAACACAAAAATCATATCAAAATATTTTTACAATAAATTAACTATCACGTAGAGCTGAGACATAAAGCAATTCACGACCGAAACATTCCTTGAAATATTTCAATCGTGATACAGATTTCAAATCAATTTGATTGTTCTTAATTATGAACAACACCTCATCAATACTTTTCACAAGTAATCCTTCTAAGCCAGCGATGTTTTTTTTCACTTTACCAATAATCGCAGCAGCCTCAGAGACAGAATTACTTGGTCTCTCCTCTTCCAGTTGCGTTACAATATTTCGAAGTTCTAAACACAACTCCTGCAGTTCATTATTCAATTTTGAGGAACGCTGGTTGAATATAAATCGATAATCCATAAAGTTGTGGATATTTTCAGAAAAATTTTGCAGAAAAACATTATTAATTTTTTTGTTTTCTCCATATAGTGATTTGTACCACCTCCACTCGGAAGAAAACCTAGGATAGCTGTTATAAATACTATAATTTTGCCCCAGATCTTCGATAAACATTGGCGGATTAGGGTGCATTGTTAGAAAACCAGGATTAAGCAATGAGTCGTGTACCCAGTCAACATAGGGACAGGACATATCTTTAAGTGTTTTCAAATGAGGGGTGAACGCAATCAATAATTTTTCGGCTTTTTCTTCAAAATTATCTGATATAGAAAGAATTTGATTAGTAAGCAATCTGCGAACCATGTTAAAAAAATAACCTACAGGACTGGCCAATGTTGTTACAAGGACACCTCCTTTTTTAACAAAACCGGCCAGTTTTTTCATTAGTCTACGTTCATGATCGGAGATTCCCAACCAAGCTTCACAAATCACCACATCATAAGTCTTATTTTTTTCGAACTTTTCCAGTGTCTGCGAAATAACGTTTGGCCTTGTATGGAGAAAATCGAAATGCCTATATAATTCAAGTAGTTCATTCACAGCAACAGGATTCGGCTCCAACAAATCAAATTCATCAGGATTACATGCGGCAACATACAAGCTATTATGTCCCGAAGCAGGTCCGATCTCTAATATTTTTTTCCCCGAAAAATACTCACTTGGCAAACCCAAGTATCGATAAAGCGAGTTTCTCCTTTCCATATGTATGG
>JACKQG010007175.1_pt1 | contig 11371 bp, 5 predicted proteins | sample 8237621 | NCBI WGS metagenome assembly JACKQG01 (sample SAMN15677084, study PRJNA649215) | marine metagenome | biome: marine; feature: Black Sea; material: saline water; isolation source: suspended particulate matter (SPM) from the Black Sea western gyre | collected 2013-06-09/2013-06-10 | depth... | reverse complement strand
AATTCCGCATCCCCGGGGTGGGATAAACGCTGTTAATACCATCCTCCTGCCAATCACCCGGAGTCTCGGTGTCAGTGGAAGCGGAATCACGCGCCATTGAATGTCCCTCCGCTGCTTCAACGGTATCGCAGAATCCGGCGCACCAGCTCTTTCCCCAGCTGTAAATATCAGTCCAATTGCCAGGATAATTGATCAATCCCGAATCGGCGGTTTGAAGTATCACCGCATCGACGCTGTCTTCAAAGAATAATTCTCCGTTTGTGATAAGATTGATCGCGGGTGTAGCGGGATAAGCTTCATAATCCGGATAAAATCCGTAATTCTGGTAAAAGTTCGCCCCGTTCTTAGCTATTGTAATATATTGGCCGGATTCGATCACAGAACCCATCGGAAACTGCCATTCGGCGGTCAAATAAGCGTTTGTTATTATCCAGCGGTAAAGGTCATAATCAGTCTCCGTGGGATTGTACAGCTCCAGCCACTCATCACCATGCGCCAGCCCTTCAGGCTTATACATCACCTCGTTTATCTTAATATTATTCGGATATTCATAGACATAGCTGAATGATGACCAATCGGGATGATAATCCTCCCACTGAAGAAACTCGTTCTCTATCATCGCCGCGGTGGCGTACCGGCTAATTAAATTGCCGTTCTCCGAATAATGGTTGATATAATTGGCGTCAAGATAATCTAAAAATTGCACTATCTGGTCTAAATAATATGGACTGGCGATCCTAAGATGCGTCAGAAATCCGAAAGTCCATATATAATAATCCAACGAATCCAGATTCTGCGATTCCCGTTCTAGCCATTCCTGGTAACATTGATCAACATAAGTGAACATGCTGTCAGCCGTGCAATTGTATCCGTGAGCGTCATCCTTGCCTATTTGAGCGTAATGGTCGAGCATTATGAAAGATGTATTCAGATCCTCTTCAAGTTCATGACCTAATAGGTCGACAGCTCCGGGCCTGAAAGGATGTCTTGCAAGTATGCCGGTATAATCCAGACAAGCTTCGCTCCGGTCCCCGGCCGCCACTGAAAAACCAAATTCCGTCATCAATCCGCTCTCAGTGGAACATAGAAAGGGGCAGGCGCAGATTGTGCGGTAATCATCCGTTAACCGCATAAGCTGCTCAAGGTTATCACTCCATATCTGCTGAGTCAATGTATGCTCATAAACAGGCCTGCCGTAACGGTCGGTGCCCGGCGCATCCGCCCAATTATAGGGACTAATCCGCACCAGATTATGGCAGTGGCCTCCTAACTCATGTCCATCACGCTCCATATCTTTCAATAAGCTTGAATCGCCGGTCCCTATCGCCAGTTCCATGAAATCGCCGTTCATCAATATGGTGAATTTGGGCTGTGACGGGCGGGAAGACACTTCCTCATATAAATCCGTTAGAAATTCTATCCGTATCTCATAGGGTCCCCAGCTTAAAGGTTCTACATGAATGATGAAAAAGAAGTTTATGGGCGGCTCATAATAACGGGCGTTCAGCGGAGATAATAATGAAAGAATAAATATGAAACCTGCAAAAACTGTTATCTTCTGAACTGTGCGCGGCATCCCGCCTCCATGGATGAAATGATTGAAATGTTTTAACCGTTTTATTAATTATACTGCGCAATTTCGACAAAGTCAAGTTTTTTCAGATATTTTTTATTAATTTCTCAACAAAACCGATTTCGAATACCCGCTGTACGATCGATCTCATGAAATATTGGCGAATCCTGATGCTGATTTCAATTCATTCAAGACATCCGATAAGCGTGAAAATAGTTTCAGGGGCGGCCGCAAGGGCCGCCCCTGCAATAATGGATATTTATTTGTAGGGACAGAACATTGTTCTGTCCTTGCTGGATTCCCGCCTGCGCGGGAATGATGCGAGAGAGTATTCTTATGGAATTTAAATATTCACCTATATAAAACAGCGAAATGCCTTATAAGATGAGCTTATGATCGGTAAGTATTGAAAATGTGTGATTTGGATATTTGAAGGCGGAGAATGGCGGGATATTATAAAATAGTGACCCCAAGGGGAATCGAACCCCTGCTGCGAGATCGAAAATCTCGAGTCCTAACCGCTAGACGATGGGGCCAAATACCGAAAAAAATATCTTAAAATATACGAATATTTTATTATAAATGCAAATAAAAGTAGGGTGAGTGATGGGACTTGAACCCACGGCCACCAGGGCCACAACCTGGTGCTCTGCCAACTGAGCTACACTCACCGTAATGTTTCTCCCCCGTTGTGTACGCCTGGAAGGACTCGAACCTTCAACCTGCGGCTTAGAAGGCCGCTGCTCTATCCAGCTGAGCTACAGGCGCATTTAATACCGCTGGCGGAATAGCGTCGATAAATCCATTTTATCGTAGTCTTATATAATACAAAAATTTTAATAAAAAATCAATATTTATGCGGTTCGATACCCTTTCGGTCTTTACGGTACATATAAAAAAGTAATTATAATAATCGGCTTTAATTCAAGTCCTTAGGTCAGCGAAGATTCGCCTGAAAATAATAAACCCGGTTTCAAAGAAACCGGGTTGCTGGCTAATGCTAATCTCTTAATTAGATTTCTTACTGCTGGCACTGGAATCCGATTTAACAGGTTTATTAGGCACTCCTGAACCGCCTTTAGGAGGTTTTGATTCATCAAGATTTCCATGAATGGGACTATATCCATGTTGTAAAGGATTATAGCCTTCATTTCTCTGCTTACCCGAGTCTTTAGTCTTATTATCTTTCATATTTTAACTCCTTAATTTATAAAAAATTCGACTGATGATATTTCCTCTCGCATTATAATTATACCCCCGGATCTGTCAATTGGTTCCCCAAATTTTCCTTGAGAATCGATCTCCCATACTTTCTCTAAATATATCTGTTCTTCTGCCGGGGCGGATGAAGCAAAAGAGTTAGCGCCGTATTTTCCACCAATATTCCTGCCATCTTTTAAATGAATTATTATCCAGTAAATTTTTCGTTTACTAAAAACAAAATCCCATGGTTTTTGATAAGGGGAAATAATAAATTTGGAGACGAATTTACACTGAAAAGCTTTAAAGAAAATTATAGGCCATATTGTTGGCATAACGAAGATAATAAAGAATACAAGTACCAAATACCAAAAAGTATGATATACTGGGAATCCATTCGTATGTATCAGAAAAATCAGCCAGGATAATCCCGCAAAGTTTAGAGCGCTATAGGCGATTACTTCAAAGAAAGATTTAGAAAAATCCAATTTTTCACTGGGTACTATTAGTGTCCAGATTTTAATTGAGATAAATCCGGGAACAAAGAATAGTAAAAACAATTCAATCTTATCGATGCTAAGAATATTGTCCATTTTTCTTGATCGCTGTGTAAGTTTGAGTCACCATATTAAAATAGTCAGAGTCCGATAATTACATCTTGAAAAAGGGAATTAATCTAAAATTGCTGGCAGGTCACACGCCCACTCAGCGCGCAAGACCTGCCAGAACAAGTTTTAACTTGTGAACCTGTCAACTTGTAACTTGCTACTTCATTAAAATACACTTCTTCACTTGGCTGAATCCCGGCGCATCCAAGCGGTAGAAATACACCCCGGAAGAGGCCTCCTTGGCGTTCCAAGTCACAGTGTAATACCCCGCCTGATAATCGCCTTCAGTCAGCGTCTTCACAAGTCTGCCTTCGATATTGTAGACCGCCAGCTTGATATTACCAGCTTCGGGAATAGTGAATTCAATCGAAGTCACCGGATTGAAGGGATTGGGATAATTCTGCGATAATGAATACTTTTCGGGAACGGCCAAATTAGGGGTCAATTCATCATCCCAGCCGAATAGATCCCAGCCGGTCATTGAGCCTGAGCCTGCGTCGGTTCCAAGTTTTTCAAAGGGGAAACTATCCTGGCTGTAAATCACATTGGGATGAATTCCGGCATATCCGTTATAAGAATATGTGCCGGCCGGAGCTCCGGCGGGAACATATTGCTGTAAATCGCGGCTTATCGAAGCTCCCGCTCCTAAGTTCAATCCGGTCCGCAGGATAATCGGACCATAGATTATCCCGGACGGCAATGTAACATCGATCCAGCCATCGAATACTGCAGGTGTGGCGCCGTTATTGGCGATTTCCAGCGAATAACTAAATGAACCGCCGCCTTGAGGAATTACAATTCCTGGAGGCATTGGTTCCAAGGTTATCGTTAAATTCGCCGCTTCCCGTCCGGTGGTGAACATTACCGCCATTCCAGCTTCAATAGGAGCGGCGTGAATATCATAATTCTCATCATATAGATACTGCACGCCGTCATCCTGATTATGATTTTCGATTCCAACCGTGCAGGCTGACGGGTCGGATACTAATTGATATTGGAACTTGATTTCGCCGTCGCCGGTAACCGTTGTATAATAAGCCGGGTCGTACAATAACATCTGGAACGATTCGTAAGTGCCGGGGGGCATATACTGCGGCACATTGGAAAACTCAATGATATATATATTCTGCGCCGCATCGTAATAATACGCCACCACTCCCGCCTGCTGGGGGGACATATCTTCCCAGAAGGGAGCGATCATCGCCGGCGGACCATCGCCGTTGGGAATCGAAGAGTTGGAATAATCGGTATTGTTAGTTTCGCCCATAGCGATCCAGCCGTTGGAACAGATGGATACACGGGTGTAATCCTGCCCGTAATAGGTGAAAGTGAAAGGCAGGTCGAAGCGCAATGTCTGGTCGTCCTGAGTGAAGGGGATAACTGTTCCGGCTCCACCCTGCCCCGGATCTATCTCTATCCAGTCGTATAAAGGCAGTATCGGCGCATCGTGGATATCATAGGCGCAGTAACCGTAGTTATCCGGGCCTGTGGGCAGATAAAGAATATTGCCGACGATGAGTGTGAATTCAATTTCACCCGTCAGCGCATGACCGCCGTTATATATCCCGGTGAAATCGACATTGTAATCTTGCGGGCAATTTCCCGCCACTTCAAGGTTGAATAGAGCGGAGGCGGTTTCACCCGCCAACATATTCCCATACGCTCCGGCGGTAGTTATCAAAGTAACATAGGGATCAACGGTTGAAAGATCGAGTTCGAGCGCGATGACCGGACTGGAGCCATCGTTCTGCAGGAATATTTCAAGAGTCGCCGATTCGCCGGGATCGAGCGCGGAATTGCCGTTGCCGCCGACAGAATCATCAACCGTAACTCTTTCAATTATAATATCCGGGGCATGCGCTGTTATACTGCAGAAAGAAGTCCATTCCTCCCAAGCCTGATATACAAATACATCGAATTGTATATTATGCTCATCCGGCACATCCGGCGCCAAGGTGATCTGGAAGGCGTCATCGATTGCCACCGAACTATTAGCCCCGATATTGCCGAAATAAGCGGAGGAATCGTCGATGGTGATATACTCATCATCGCTCCTTAAAGTGCACCAGACTCCATTCGCCGGTTCAACCCCCACATTCTGCAGAGTGAAATCGAGCATTGTCGTCTCATTATAATCAAGCTGTCCATTGGGATTCCATCCATTCGCGTCGTCTATCACATATTCTTCAAAGACGACATAGGGTCCGGAAGCAGGCGTGAGAGGAACCGCTTCGATATAAGGATGAACATCATGCCCGGTTACGGTGAATACCATCTCACCCGGCTGACTTGGAGCAGGTGAGAAATGCAGCTGCGCGGTCCCGGAAGCATTCACATAACTCATCGCCCACACCTCCGGTTCAACCGATGACTGCGCGCACACCATCGCCCAATCGGGATAACCGCTGACTGATACCATCACTTCCTGCGTCCCTAAAAACACCACCGAAGGATGATTGACCGTTACAATATTAGGCACATCGGTCCATAAATCGACCGAGCCATCACCTAATATATTGTACATTTCAAAATATCTCTGAATCATGCCGGAAGGACCATAGTAGTTATACAGGAACATCTTGCCGTAAATAGTCATTCCGTCGATCCAGGTGAAGTTCACATCATCACCGGGATATTGATTGTCGAAGAAGCCTTGATACAATCCCTTTTCCAATATATCATCCTCACCCCAATAGGAATTGACGGATGAACCCCAGAACGCTAATGCGCCGTGAGCGGCTCTTATCCAAGTCTCGCCGAAACATTCGCCAATGGTGAATTTGCCGGTCAAACAGGCGTAACTTTGAATGAAAGGATACACTTCATTAACTAACGCCAGCACATTGCCTTGCGAAAAGGGAGGTCCGTCTGCCCAAGAGGTGGTGCTGCCATGACCGGAAAAAGTACCCTGCGAACGCCCTTCATTGAAAGCGTTGGTCACCTGCTGTGTGGTGGCGCTATAGGTGTGGCAATAAAGCCGGTCGCAAGTGTAACCGTCGGGCTCAAGATAATGCGAAATGACAAAATTATGTGTCCCCTCCGACACTCCCCAGTTGTCGTTGGAAGCCATGAAAACGGCGTGCTTCTCCCAATCGTCATTGCCGCTCCAGCCCGCTTGTTCGTATTCGAGTATCTTATCTATCATGACCGAAAGCTGGTATGCGTCAGTGCAGGACAACCTGCTCACTCCTATATCAGGAAAATAGTCTCCGTCTAATGAAGAATAATACAAATCGGTTTCAGGACTGCCGCTCCCCTGCCCTATCCAATGCGGAATCTGCGGGCTGTCGCCCACCAATAAGACCGTAGTCGGCGGAATCACCCAGGTGAAATAGGCTTCGATGAGATAATTTTGAATATCGACATTAGAGCCGCCGATTTCGCCGGTGGATACCATGATAGTCTCAATTCCCTTCGACTCCCGCCATTCGACTAACGGCAGTAAGGCATCGTGGTAAGCCTGCAAATCGTAATAGACGATGATCATCAGGGGTGGATTGGGCAGAGCGTCGGTTTCAAACACGCCGCTGTTCAGCGCTGTCTTGTCGATCAAGCGGTCAAAGTATAAAGCGGAATACCGCTCAAGATTTTCAGCGGTCTTGGCCATATCCCCGCCCTGAAAGGACAATCTGATATTCAGATTATCATATATTCTCACCATATTCCGGACGGGGTTATAATCGACCAAGCGGATTTCGATCACCGCCATCTGATGTCCGCGGATAACCGGATAATCAACAATTTCAGCAATCGGCTGATTGGAATAGCTGTCTGTTGAATAATATTTCTCATCCATTGTGAACTGAAGTTTAGCGCCGGGCAGCTTTTCCACCGGCGGTTGAACCGGAGCTACCCTGCCAATAGCGCCAAGTTCCCCAAGCGAATATTCCTTGAAACTACTCTGTAGAATCTCAAATTGAACATTCGCTCCGAAGGGGATTTCCACGAAGGCGCGGTAGACCGGCAGTTCCGGCTGTCCGATAGCGCCGCTCACCCCGCTGTTTCCCCATAGCAGGCGGGTGAAGGTCTGATACTCCAATGTGATTGATTCGACGATAACTCCTTCAGCGTCAAGCTGAAGTTCCAATCCCTCCGCGTTGGAGGAATTGATCTGTACATTCAAATCTTTCTGATTTGACGCGCCGTTGAATGCGAAATACGCCCCGTTTCCCATAGCGCATACCGCGAAAAACAGCGTAACTGCAATGATAATAAACGGTTTTCTCATAGCCGTCTCCCATAGTTATTTTTGTATAATATGCAGATTATTAACAAATTTATCAAGGATTGCATGATTCCGGAAGATAATTCTAAACTTATATTATTCTGCAACTATCAAGCCTCTCGCTTCACACCGCCTCATCACTAAACTGTTTTGATTTTGAAATAATTTATCGTATATTTATAGCCGAATTAACAAAAAACAATCTGCATTATAGTCCTAACCTTATTGCTTCAAGAATTAAACAAGGATGTACAGGATAAACAGGATAAGTCTTGTATTATTAAAATCATATAGTCAAAATTTTCAGATTTGGATTTTAAATCCTGTGAATCCTGAATATCCCTGTTAATTTATGAATAATTCAGGCTAAAAATATCTTATAGGAGTCATAAAATGAAATTCAAAGCGTTTATAGTGTTCATCGCCTTACTATCATGCTTGTTGTTCACTTATGAATCATTCGCCAAAGAATCAGGAAGGAACGCTGATAAAAAAGATGACGGAGGGAAACTATCCATCGGAGGACTCTATTACCTTTCATACAAGATGGGCAAACAAAGCGGCGGAGAGTATTCCGAATTCTTCGTCTACCGCGCCTACCTCACCGTGCAAAAATCGATACTCCCCTATCTATCATCGAGAATCACACTCGACGCCAACCAGGATGAGGAAGGCGATGGCAGGGGCGATATGGAAGTCCGAATCAAATATGTCTACGCTAATTTTATCCTCAATGATTTCCTATTCATTACATCTCCCAATATCGAATTCGGTATGGTGCATGGGCCCTGGCTGGATTTTGAAGGACATATCAATTATTACCGCATGCGGGAAAAAATGTTCATCGCACGAAACGGTATCATCAATTCCGCCGATTTCGGCGTCACTCTATCAGGACTGCTTGGCGGTGAACTCGATGAACAATACCGGCGTGAAGTCAACGATAAATATCCTTGCAGATGGGGCAGTTTCGCCTGCGGTATCTATAACGGCGGCGGATATCACGCGGTGGAAGAAAATACCCAAAAAGCCGTTGAAGGAAGATTATCTATCAGACCCCTCCCCGTTTTACTGCCCGGTTTGCAGTTATCGGGATTCACCGTATTCGGTAGAGGAAATGCAACGGAAGAAAACGGGGATCTGCCCAATTGGGAACTTTACCTAACTATGCTCTCCTATGAACATAAGTACATCACTTTCACCGCTCAGTATGCCGCCGGCGAAGGTAATCAAAAGGGCGATTTTGTCAAGGATAACAATCTCATGTCTTCAGTAAGCTATGACGGATTTTCCCTGTTTAGTGAGATTAAAATAGGAGAGCATTGGAAATATATCGCGGGATACGATGAATTCCGCCCCCGGACTTCGCAGGATGATTTCGCCAGATATTTCATCGGCATAGGATATGACTTCGGCGGCAGGAACATCCTCATGTTCGATTATGATGTCAAAGACTATGATAGTTCAGGAAAAACTGATGACCATTGGTATCAATTATCCATGCAGGTTAAATTCTAAAAAATGATATGTAATATGTGATATTTGATATGTGATTTGGATATAACTGTCAAGTTTATTGAGAAATCTCTATTAACGCGGGAAAGATTCACAGGCAATTAAGGCTATTAAGTAGATATTAATCAGTGCATAAAATAGTTGCATATTTCCCTGGGATTTCGTATATTATTCTTCATGAAAATCAAAGATGCACGCTCACTATCACCTACCGCGCAGGAAGCGCTGCGAATGCGCGCCGTCAACGCCGTTATCCAAGGGAAAAAGCGAAGCGAAGTGGCAAAACTTTTCGGCGGAGCGCCGATCGCTCCGGAAGTGGTGCGCTGTATCATGCGGATTTTCCGATGCGATTATATTCAAACATACGGGATGACCGAAACCAGCCCTTATCTGACTTTGAGTGTTTTGCAAGATCATCTGAAAAAACTACCTCCTGAAGAACAATTCCGCTATAAAGCCAAAACCGGCAGAGCTTTTATAACCGTCGACTTGAAAGTCGTACGGGATGACGGTTCGGAAGTTGAGCCTGATGAAAAAGAAGCGGGTGAAATATTGGTAAAAGGCGAGACTGTCACCCCGGGATATTGGAATCTGCCGGAAGAGACTAAAAAGGCTTTTGACAGCGGCTGGTTTAAAACCGGAGATTTGGCGGTCATTGACCGGGAAGGATATGTTAATATTGTCGATCGAAAGAAAGATATGATAATCAGCGGCGGGGAAAATATCTTTTCTATCGAAGTGGAGAATGTATTATATCAGCATCCTAAAGCGCTGGAAGCGGCTGTATTTGGAACTCCGGATGAAATATGGGGTGAAATTGTGACAGCGGCGGTAACGGTGAAGCCGGAAATGATATTGACCCATGAGGAACTTATCAACTTCTGCGCCGGAAAACTCGCCGCCTTCAAGATTCCCAGACGAATATTTTTCATAGAGAAACTCCCGAAAACCGGATCGGGTAAAATATTTAAAAGAAGGCTGAAGGAGATGTTCAGCGGTGTGTGATTTTATTTCGCCTTCTCCCTTCAATTCACCATCAGCAGGCTTGACAGCGTAAAGCGTATCGCTTAACCGATCCGACAGCCACAAGTATTTTCCGTCGTAAGCCAGTCCGGTGGGACAGCTTCCGGGAGTGGTGAATTGGGAGATTATATCGCCGGGGGCGGCGATTAATGCGCAGGTAAGTAATAATATTGAGATTATTACGAGCACAAGTATTTTAAAAGACTTCATAAAATTCCTCTCAGACATAATTACTAAGTGTTGTATTATATGCGTTTAATTATGCAATTAAAAAAGCGAGTGGTAATATTTGCATTTTATGTTAATATTTATTATATTAATAAGGTCAAATGATAGATATGCTCCTTTTATAAGAATATAAGCGAAACTATGTCATTCCGGAATGCCAAGGGCGTATCCGGAATCCATTGCCAGGATTCCCGCCTACTCCGGAATGAAAACTACTTAATATCCATGAACTTACATGAAGAACAATTTCTAAATTAACAAATTTAAAATTTAATAATGAAAATAATTTTATTATAATTTATATTATTATCAAAATAGTAAAATATTTTCAAAGGAGGTGTTTTACATATGCTTTGAAAATTAAATATTGAGAAAATATTTTTTATAATGATGTGGCTATCTTTATGAGTGAATTAGATTTTTTGAATTTTTTAAAATTTATTTTTTATCGATAGAAAACTTGCAAAAATCAGAGAAAAGCTTTAAGTATTTTATTTATTAAGGAGAACTTATTATGAATACTGAAAATTTAGTAAACAAAATGCAAAGATTAAAATTAGAATTCTTAGGAAAACTCTATAATCTAGCACAGTATAATACAGCAGAACGATTTAAAATTCTTGAAGTTGGAAGAGAACTTGGAGTTGATAACAGTACTCTCATGAATATTGCACAACATCTACATGTTAAAGGATTTGTTGAATTAGATATAGGTGGCGGTACTAGTATTACTGATTCAGGAATTCAGGTAGTTGAAGAAATATTTACGATGAGAAAATCTACTTATTTCCCACCAACTGTAGTTTTAAATTATATTAATAATGTTAACAATTCACAAATTCAACAATCTGGAAATCAATCAAACCAAACAATTTATTTGAATAATGTTGACATTGACAAAGTCAAAGAGATAATAAGAAACATTGAACAGCAAATTGACGAATTAAAATTAGATAGAAAATTGACTGATGAACTAAAAGAATATATTATTGATTTAAA
>JACKQG010007174.1_pt1 | contig 11373 bp, 5 predicted proteins | sample 8237621 | NCBI WGS metagenome assembly JACKQG01 (sample SAMN15677084, study PRJNA649215) | marine metagenome | biome: marine; feature: Black Sea; material: saline water; isolation source: suspended particulate matter (SPM) from the Black Sea western gyre | collected 2013-06-09/2013-06-10 | depth... | reverse complement strand
CACGCAATGGACTGATGGCAAAATCTGCGCTTCTACGTGCTGACTCCTTTGATATCGCTGTCAAATGATGACGTGCATTCTTTGATTTTAAAAACAATGAATTTCCTGAATGCTCATCATAAAATCCACCCTGTCTTTGCATTGGTTCACCACTGCCCAATTTAATACGGACATGGTCAATCAAATCATGTTTGGCTAACCAATTAACAGCTTTAAATTTTGCTTCTCTGTACAGGGCAGCTCCTGCGGGCTGACTGACTTGTTGGCTTAAATCCGAACCGGCAAAAAAGAGCTCACAAATCATCTCCGAGAATCTTTCTCTTGTTGGTTGAGCTAATCGTCTGCTCTGAACAGCATATTCCCATATTCGATCCAAATATTTTTCTAAATTTTTAATCGAATTCTCATCTTCGAACAGCGGAACCAGCCAAACAGATGGAATGTTGGTACCAGGTCTGTTTCGTAATATCTCTTCCTTGCGCGTACGAAGTTTTCTATCCAATGAAATCAAAGCTTCCGGTTCAGTTGTCATGCTGATTTGCAATGCCATTACCATTCCCGGATTATTATATTTTCCGGAAATTTCATTCAATTCCATTATATTATGAACTGTGGTATCAATGGCAAACTGATCTGACAATAAAACCATTTTCTGATGGATTCTTGGTGTCAGTACAAATCGATTTAGCATGTTTCTGTAAGAACCGGCTAAAAATGCTAATTCAGGATTATTTGAATTTTCTTGTAAATGTGACAAATTTTCGTGCAAAACTTTGCGAAGTTTTTTATTCAGTGAAAAATAGTATTCTAAATTTTTTCGGCGTTGATTTCGAAGGTGTTGCATCTTCCGTTCGAGCCGATCATTGTGGTGCCATAGAGCAGTCATTCGGTCTTGTGCCAAATGTAATTTCATGCCCATCTTTCGCCAAATTCCGGTTCTGACATTAAAAGGAAGAACGCTTAAATATCTTTTTTCCAAATGATTCGTTAATGAAGTGATTTCATTCAACAGGTTCCAGAATTTTTGGATGCCTAAATTCAACCTTTGCAATTCCGCGTGAAGATCAGTTCCAATCCGGATGCTTTTGTTTGCTTTTAAAAGCGTTTGCAAAAGATTCGCCTGTTGTCTCACATTTTCTAAAAGCACACCGGCAACCAACCGATGTCCCTGACCGGATGGACGGGTGCTGCCATCCCAATCCCCCCAAAAAGAAAACAGAAAAGACAAATCTCTGTTAAAATTCCAGTGAGTCCAATCTTCAGATTCAATCATTAATTTCAGATCCAAAACCAACTCATCAGCCTCTTCAACAGACTTGATCGATACATTATTTCCCAAAAACTCATCAACTAATTCAGATGCAAGTTGTTCTAATTCAATTTCTGAAACGTTGCGTTTTTGAAGAATCGTATCAATAATTTTCTCAACCTGAAGATCAACTTTCAGTGAATACATTTGTGTTGGGTGGACAGTCCGATCAAACAACCGCTGGCGGAAACGAAACTTTCGCTCATCTATCGATTCTTTGTAGAATTCATTTTCCAAAATATCAATTAACCGGGACCTCTTCCTGTCTCCCACTTCAGCAATAATCCTTTCAGTCAGTTGAAGACGATCACGAAATCTTTGTTGGAAAATAGAAAATCGTTCAATGGCATATTCTTCACTGAAAACAAGATGCAAGTTCTGATCAATTAAATTTAATGATAATAATTTAAGTCTCTTTTCAACCTGGTTATTTGCTAATGTGTGGAGAGTTGTTAAAATTTCTTCAAAACATTCCGAAGCGCCAATAAAATGGTTTCCTGAATGAGCCGGAGACTTGATCGAAGGAAATTTATTTCGTGCATATTGTGCAGACTCTTGAGCGATCAATCGATTTAAGTCAATTAAAACACGGCGGGTTTTCCGGAGTAAGGATTCGGCGTTATCCGTTCCGCCAAGAGATAAGCGAAATGTCTTTCGTGCCAAATCAAATCCTTTTGCGGTTCTGGCAAAACTAGTCAAAGGAACAAGCCCAATCCCCTGGGTTGCTAATCCTGAAGCCAGCCAATCCAGGGAAATACCATGAGGTAACTTATTTATGACCATTTTTGGATACATCGCACCGAAAGGACGCTTTATTTGAATTTCAAATGGATTCCGGTCAGCAGGCAGTTCTATGCACGCTTTTTCGATTGCATCCATTCTTTCCTTAAAAATTCTATTTCGATACTTCCAATAGGCTCTCACATCTTCATTGTGGTTTCTGTAAAATAAGTAAGCTAACAATATCGCCATGGAGTTTGGCTTGACGGTTTTGCTGACATCGGTAAATTTTTTCTTAAGTTCCGGATGTATTATTTCAATTACAGCCAATCGGGCGCCAGCAAAACAGTCGGTTTTGGAAAGAGCATTTACGGTTAAAAGATATTTTGCCTGAGAGTTTCGCAGTTGTCCGGTCTTGGTCAAATTATAGGCAATTTGACGAAGCGTTTTGGGCCCACAAAATTCATTTGATGGAGCAACATTTTCATAAGCCAAATCATCAATTACAAAAATATTATTTTCAAGCAGCCACTTGAGAAGATCAGTCAGCGTTTTTTCATCAAATACACTTCCACTGGCATTGTGCGGATTATTTAATATCACAGCTCCTTTTTTATGCCAATGGGGATTTTCTTCAATTTTCCTTTTTACTGCGTTTATGATAGCGTGAGTATCCAATGAGAGTTCATCAGTGAGTGGTACAGTAGTAACGTTGGGGAAACAGTGTTCATAGGTCCAGCTTAAATCCGGAATTATTACATCAGTGATCCCACAGTGATATCCTAAAAGGCTTAATGCTGAACGATTTGATCCACTGACAACCAAACAATCTTTTCCTGAAAATTCAGGATGCAATTTAAGGAAAGAACTCAAAAAGGCTTGTTTCAAATCTCCGTGAATGGAAGTTTCATTTATTCCATTCAGAAATTTATCTACAATCTGGTAAGTTGAAACACCGGCAAAAGGATCAAATGTTACAGCCGGAATGGACAGACAATTTTGTATATTGTCACTCATCTCGTCAACTCTATGAGCAACGTTTTCAATTCTTGTTAAAATATTATCAATTTTTTCATTGATATTATTTTCGATACTATTAGCACGCTGACGTACAGTTTGTAAATAATGAGGATTCCCGGTAAAAGGAAAATCAGCTTGATCCGAAAAATCATCCCCATTTTTTTTATCAACCTTTTTAGATGGTATTTTTTGTTCAAGAAGATAAGTGAGCAGATCAATTTCCGTAGACGATGGTGTGCCCTTTAGTTCAAAATGAACGTTCTGAAAAATTTTAAGTATTTCAGAATTTCCGGCAACAATAGACACAGCAATTTCGGATAAATTCGGATCAATAGCACCAGGAGATAAAAATCGGATGACATTATTTAACAAGCCGGCTTCACGGGCAATGGAAAAATGATTTAAAATATTATTTAATTCGATGAAAAATAATGGAAATTGCTGACTTAAATGTCGAAGTTCCCTCCTGACTCCTTCCGGAACAATCTTATCCATCAGCAAAAAAGTAGGTTTTGTGTCAATGGCAGAAAATTGTTCTTCCAACTTTTTAATGATTTGATCATCATCAACTGAAAAATGTTGAAATTCTAAATTGGGGAAATTTAATAAATGAGCTGGCAATTCAAAATTCAAAGCGATTACTTTGGCAGGTAACTTAATTAGGTAGTTGGCAATGGAATAAAAAAAAACTCGCAGGTCTTCCCATATTCCTCCACTCGCAAATATAATTTCTCTTCTTCCGGATTCGGAGCCTAAATCATAAAACAAAGGTTCTTGCTGATGTTTTGAAAACCATTCCTTCACAAGTATTGCTAATTTATTTGGATTCGTTCGGCTGAATCCACCCTGCGGCATATAAGGGACTACATGCTTTATCGTTTCACAAAGAAAATTAATCTGGCTTTTCTGGTGTTCTTCCCAGCCTGCATCCTTGATGATTTGTTTTGTTTTAGCCCCCCCAGGTTGTTCACAAGACACATCGAATCCCAAAACCAGACGGCGATAAAATGAGTTCAGGTTTTCATCCTGAACAGGGTTTCCAATATGAAAATTAACACGATCTTCAGCCTTAATCGGAGATGCAGCAGTGGCTTCACTGATCTCCGAAACTTTTGCTGATTTCATCGGACGCATCTGAAAATAGGTCATTAAATTTTGTGAAGTCTGGGATTCTGGCATAATTAATATTATCTGCGTGCGTACTCAAAAAGATTTTAACCACTAATTTCACGAATTTTCACTAATTAGTGTCTGTCCTAAAAATGCCTGTTTTGTCATTCCTGCGATTTTTTGTGCCGGAATCTCCTTTGTATAAGTAAGAGATTCCGGTACAACACTTCGACCGGAATGACTGCTTTTTCGGACGGACACTAATTAATTTTATAAATATAATGAAATTAAAATTCGTGTAATTCGTGAAATTAGTGGTTTCTAAATTGAATACATTAATACATTATTCGGATTTTTTATTTTCTTTTTTATCCATTGCGCCAACAACTTGCTGAAGAATATTTTTGAATATATCTAATAATTGTGTCCCGCTGGAAATTTCTGTCGGAGAAAGCGATACTACTGTGCGGGCATTGCGCAAACTTTGGCTGGCTTCTGCAAGTCGGGCAAGTTGAGGCGTAAGCATCATAACTTCAGGATTTTTTGTAAGCAATTCAATTTCTTTACGATCAACGTCCATTTGTTTTATTTTCAAAGATAATTCTTCTTCAACACGGAACCTTGAAAGCTCTGCTTCTTTTTTCTCTTTCAATTTGTTTAAGTCATATTTTTTCAAATCAAGCGTGTGTTCAAATTTAGCAATTTTCTCATCAGCTTCAGTCCTGGCTTTTGCGGCAGCTACACGAGCGTTTTGATTGGCTGTTTCTGTTTGTTCAAATATCCGTGCGGATTCACGCTGGCGAATGGCCTCGGAAATTTTTTCGTCAACCGGTTCCACGGATTGAATGTTGATGGAAATAATTTCCAGCCCTGAAGTTTTTTCAATATCTTTTAACTGACCTTTTAAGGTTTTTAAAAGGTCTTCTGATGAGAACTCTTCTATTTTGTATTTCTCGCTAAATCCACGGATGATTGTCTCCAATCTCACTTCAAGTTCTTTTGTTGCCTTTAAAACTGCGTTTTTATCCCAGCCTCCAACGCGTATCAATGTTGGTAAATATTGACGGGATGGAGCAACTGAAACTGTCAATCTAAATTTCAACATTAGGTGACCTTTTGCTTCAGCATCCACTTCTTTGACAACAGAATGAACTGTTCCGGTAATACAAAGGCTAAAATGCCGCGGATAAAAACGCCATCTTCGTTGTTTAATAACACCGCGTGATTCATACATTGTAATATGATCAGGCTTACGAATGCGGTATTCAAAAAAAATGAATACTAAAATGACAATAAAACAACCTAATTCAATAAACATTGTATTTTCCTCCGTTTCAGGAATATTTTTAAATTTAGCTTTACTAAACCTTTCCAGGTTCTGGTACTATTTAAAAAAAATCAATACTCTTTTAGACTTATGAACCAAATTAAAATCATGAAAGGTTTAGTAAAGCTGCTGACATCCATAATTAAATTCGGTAAATAAATTACAATATTTAAGAATAAATAGCAAGTAAGTTATTAACTTTTTTCAAATAATTAACTTATACATAATTTTATAATTTGGATAAAGTATTTCTTGAATGATAATTATGTAAAACATCAAAAATAAATAATAAAGATTCATATCTCTCAAAAAAGCTATTGCATTTTACCGATAAACATCTTATATTTTAAACAATATTTGATAATACAACTCCAAATTTTCAAACAAATCAGGATTGCCAACATACAGGACTCACCATGCCAGATTCAATTTATAAATTAGATGAATACAAACGCTTTTACGAAAATTTATTACCACTTTTAAATGGATCAAATATTCAACATCCCAGCATGGGAAAATTGCGCAAACTTGCCATTCAAACAGGCACAAAAACCAATTTTGGTTCCTGGGGCTGGCGATCCATGGTATCCAGTCGAATCGCTCCAAAAACAGTTTACCTTGGCAGTAAAAAAATAAGGCTGCCAAAACTTACTGACTTGCATAAATCAATCATTGAAAAAGCGCCGGAAGAGTTGCATAAAATTCTTCATCTATTACGCACACTTCCGTTTGTTCATATTCGTCGTCAAATGGGTGATAACGATTATTTTAACCCGATATGCAATTTATATGTTTGCGTAGCTGATCCTAAAAATTACCGTCTTGCCTATATGTGGAGTAATACACTTTTAAAACCAACAAAAAAGACCGGCCCTGAATTTATTATGATCCACATTCCTGAAGAACACCAGTTGCGGCAGCAGGTATTAGCCATCCCTGAACATAATCTAAACATTGCAATGGGTTCTGATTATATGGGAGAAGATAAAAAAGGTTTCCTGCGACAGGCAATGTGGTATGCGGATGAACACGATATGCTTGGACTTCATGCCGGCACAAAGTTAGTTTATGTGCGCAATGCTAAAACTAACAAAATTAATCGCTATGGAATTTTTCTTTTTGGATTAAGCGCTACCGGGAAAACTACCTGGGCGTGTCATCAATTAGGGCTTGATAAGAAAGGGGAAAAAACCGAAGCTGTTCAGGATGACATTGTTTTCCTGCGCCGTGATGGTTCAGCTTATGGCAGTGAAGGTGGTTTTTTTGTTAAAACCGATGTGGAAAAACATCTGCAAGAGGCAATGTATTATGCTCTAATTGATAAATCGGCTTTATATGAGAATGTGATGATCGACTCGGAGGGGAAGCCGGACTTTCTTGATGAAAATTTGTGCGCAAACGGTAGAGCAATCATCCGCAAAGATAAATTACAAATCAAACGCGGCAGAAAATTAGTGGGAATAGATTCAAAATCAATAAACCTTCCTTCCCTGGAAAAACTTGATGGTATCGCTTTTGCCTTTATTACGCGAAGAAATACCATTATGCCCTTTGCTCAAAGATTAACCGCCGAACAAGCTGTTTTAGCATATCTCTGGGGAGAATCAAGTCACAGTTATGCTTCGCAGCCTGCAAAAGCTGGAGAATCGGTTCGTATTGTTGGCACAGATCCTTTTATCATCGGTTCCCGGGCAGAAAAAGTAAACCGTTTTTATGACATCATTATGGAATTAACAAAGAAATATCCCGGAAAAGTACAATTTTACCAATACAATACCGGCGGAGTTGGTGAAATCATTGAAGAGTACATGGAAGGTTCGGAAAAGAAAAAACGGCTGGTCAGAAAAGTTGATCGCGTGCCGATTAATTTGATGGCAGCAATTCAGCGCGGTGATTTAAGGGGAACAAATAAATATCAAAGAGGAATATTAGGCACTGAAGAAGTTGTCTGGTGCGAAGGCGGAGATGTTTCGATCCAAAATCCACACAACTATTACACGCAAGAGCAAATTGATGGCTATATTGAAGATTTAGTTGAAGGACGCCGAAAATATACTGAGGAAATTAACAGCGAAGGTCTCAAACCTGAAATTTTAAAATTTGCTGAAGAATCGTTTCGAATAGCTAAAGGAAAGAACTTTCAGAGTGTTTTGAATTCTAAAAAAGAAACAGTGGATGAAAACTCATTAAAAACCGATTCTATTTCAAAACCATGGAATAGCAAAGTCAGACCACCAAGACCGGTTTTTGGTAGGTAATTCGGATGTTTGGTAATTTGGTAATAAGGAAATTGGGTATTAAAAAAAATATGTATCCGCTCAATGTTTTATGGTAATTTATGAGAATAGCTTGACGTTATAAGTTCACAAAAATATTAGCAGAATAATTTATAGCAGAATTATTCTGCTAAAAATCATTCTGCCATAAAATTTTCTTTTTCATACAACAAAAAAGAATGTTGTATTTACCATATATTATTGAGCAGATACAAAATTATCCAGCCTGGTATTTTGCTTACCATTATGGAACTTTACCTGCAATTTTCCTGTCAATGTTGGCTTTGGTTATTTTCATTTCAAGTTGGGCTGTGCCTAAATTTACAAGCGTAAGAAAATTCTGTTTACTCATTTTATTAACAACTGCAATAGGTCCGGGGATAATAATCAATGGGGTGCTCAAAGATCACTGGGGACGACCAAGACCTCGCCAGGTAAAAGAATTTGGCGGGCAGTGGGAATTTAAAGAAATTTGGCAGCATGGAATTCCGGGAAAAGGCAAATCCTTTCCTTGCGGTCATTGCTCTATGGGATTCTTGTTCATCGTGTTATACTATTCCTTTAAAAAGAAGAATCAGATAATTGCCTACTCCAGCCTGGGCTTTAGTTTTGCCTATGGCAGTTTCATTGGTGTTGCTCGAATTGCACAAGGGGGACATATCCTGTCTGATGTGATTTTGTCTGGTGGATTAACATATTTAATTGCCTCAATTTTATACTATGATATCCTTAAAATTCCTGATTTGGAAATAAATTCATTAATTCCGCCATGACGATTCCAAAAGGAGAGATAAGAAATATTGAATAATTTGAAGGAGAATTTTTAATGAATTTTTTATCAACAGAAGAATTGAAAAATTTGATTAAATCAGTTTTTTCCCCGCAAAGTAGCGACAAACGATTAGCCTTTATTGTAGATGTACCAGATGAACAAGTCCTTGATAATGCAAGATGGAAACAAAGAAGAGAACTTGCAGCGGACTGGCATGCGAAATTAGTCTCAATCAAAGAAGAGCTGGGTCTGGAACAGGTCAACCTGCTGTATTATCAAAATGTGCATAATAACAATGCTGATTTACCAGGAACAGCTTATTTCTTTGATGGGGATGCAAAAAATTTGTCTGCCTCTACCCTATTCTCAAATGGTGAATCACTTGAATTTGAAAATGAATTAGCAGAAACTCAAATTATAATAGCGCCAACTCAATTTTCAGCAACTGCTCCGTTAAAACTACTGGCAAAAAAACATGATTTTCGAGCCGCGACCATGCCCGGTTTTTCACCTGAAATGATCCCTTCATTAAAATTAGATTATGAAGAAATCAATCGTCGCGTTTTCGAAATTAAAAAATTACTTGATCCTTCCATTGCGCTTGATATTTTTCTCTCTTGTGAAAACACTAATTATGAAATTCATTTCGACCTGCGCCATCGGAAGGCTCATGCAAGTGGTGGCAGGTTTCCTGAACCAGGTGTGGCTGGCAATTTGCCAAGCGGTGAAAGTTATATCGTTCCCTACGAAGGTGAAAAATCTGAAAAGAGTGAATCTGCCGGTATTCTGCCGGTTCAATTCGATAATGAAATTGTGTTTTATGAAATTGAACAAAATGTAGCCCGGAAAGTTATCAGCACAGGCAGCAAATCAGAACAGGAAGCTCAAAAATTAGTTGAAGAACCCGCTTATGGCAACATAGCCGAATTAGGTTTTGGCGTTCTGAAAGATTTTGGCGTCAAGCCAACCGGTGAAATTTTATTAGACGAAAAACTTGGACTGCATATCGCTTTTGGCAGAAGCGATCATTTCGGTGGCAACGTGGGTGTTAAAGATTTTTCAAAGCCGGAAAACGTCGTACATATTGATCGGATTTATATACCAGAAACACAAGACAAAGTCAAGGTGAGAAAAGTTGAAATTATTTATGCAGATAGTGAAAAATTTGTTCTGATGGAAAATGGCGAGTATAACATTTTTTAATTGAAAACTATAACAGGAGCAGAAATGAAAATTCACTTTTTCGGCGCAACAAAAACCGTAACCGGCTCAATGCACATTCTTGAAGTGAATGGAAAAAGAATCTTATTAGATTGCGGACTTTTTCAAGGAAAACGTAAGGATGCAGAAAAAATAAATCGGAACTTTCCATTTGATCCCAAAAGTTTATATGCTGTTGTTTTATCTCATGCTCATATTGATCATTCAGGGAATATTCCGACTCTTGTGAAGAAAGGATTTCAGGGGAAGATACACACAACTCATGCGACATTTGATCTTTGCCGGGCAATGCTCGCTGATAGTGGACACATTCATGAAAAAGATGTTGAGTATTTGAATAAAAAAAGAGCACGAAATAATAGTTTAATAGAACCGCTTTATACAAAGGAAGACGCGGTCAAAGCAATGGATCATTTCATAGGTCATGATTACAACCAACCTTTTAAGTTAACTGCCGAAATCACTGCAACACTTGGAGATGCCGGGCATATTCTTGGTTCAGCTTTAACAAAATTTACTATAAATGAAAACGGAAAATCAAATAACGTTGGCTACATTGTTGACCTGGGACGAAAGAACCTGCCCATCCTAAAAGATCCGTTTCATTTTAATGATTTGGATTATATGATCCTGGAAAGTACTTACGGGGGAAGGACTCACGATAATATTATTTACGCTGAAGAAAGATTGCAAACGATAATCCAAAGAGTTTACGACCGTGGCGGAAAAATTATAATTCCTTCATTTGCTTTGGAAAGAACACAGGAGATCGTATACTGTCTCAATGACTTATGGGAAAACGATAAAATACCAAAAATTCCAGTTTTTGTTGATAGCCCTTTAGCAGTGAATGTTACGGACATTTTTAAAAAACACCAGGAGTGTTACGATTCCGAAACCAGGGAATTGCTGGCAAATTATGATGATCCTTTTGGATTTGGAAAATTAAAATACGTAAGATCGGTTGAAGAATCCAAAGCAATAAATCAATCTAAAGAATCATCCATAATTATATCTGCTTCCGGAATGTGTGAGGTTGGAAGAATTTTGCACCATCTAAAAAATAATATCGAAGATTCACGAAATATAATTCTGATTGTCGGTTATATGGCACACCATACTTTGGGCAGAAAATTAGTTGAAAAATGGCCGCTTATAAAAATATTTGGTTCTGACTACCGCGTAAGGGCAGAAGTGGAAGTGATGAATGTCTTCTCCGCTCATGCTGACTGTAACGATTTGCTGAATTATGCGCGCAGTTCAAATAATACTTTGAAAAAGATATTTCTGGTTCATGGTGAAGAAAAGCAGAGTAATATTTTGGCCGGTAGTTTACATAATGATGGTTTTTTAGACGTGGTAGTACCATCAAAAGGTGATGTACACAATATATAGATTTGATCTGTTTGCAACGAATTTGTCTGAAAGGTGTTCAGCGAATTATTCTATTGCTCCTAAAAACTTTGTATTTTTAACAATATTTGTAACTATTCAGCGTCGTTAAAAAAGTCATTCTGAGGGAGCTTGCGACCGAAGAATCTCCCCAATATTCATATAAGATAAAACGAGATTCCTGTATAGTCACATTTAAAAAATAAGGAAATACAGACTATGCTTC
>JACKQG010007173.1_pt1 | contig 11373 bp, 9 predicted proteins | sample 8237621 | NCBI WGS metagenome assembly JACKQG01 (sample SAMN15677084, study PRJNA649215) | marine metagenome | biome: marine; feature: Black Sea; material: saline water; isolation source: suspended particulate matter (SPM) from the Black Sea western gyre | collected 2013-06-09/2013-06-10 | depth... | reverse complement strand
GCGAGAGCGGGCGCAAGGCCATGGCCGTGCAGAAGTGGGTGGGGCTGAACCCCGACCGGCTGCAGTACGAGATGATCTTTGCCGTCGGTGATAGCGTGGCCTTCAACCAGTTGGCGCCGGCGAAGCGGTTCATCGAGTAGTTCAAGAGACCATAGCTGTCTCGTGGACATTAGTGGACATTAGGAGGAGAGTAACATGGGCTCACTATATCTGAATCGTCTTTCACGAGATGAGTACAACGCACTCAAGGGGAAACTGCATCGACTGCAGAATGGTGTTTGTTTCATCTGTGGTGAGGACATTGATCTAGTCCTGCATGCTGACAGCATTGATATTGACCACATTGTTCCCACGAAACTCGGCGGCAAGGACGATCCCATCAACTTCGCCCTCACCCATGCGAGCTGCAATCGTGCCAAGCAAGACTCGAACCTTGAAGTGGCAAAAGTCCTGCACTACTTCCAGAAGATACGCGAAGGTCTCGCTGCCGACAATCGAGGTCCCAACCTCGATGACATTCTGAGAGCCAAGAACGGAGCCAGATACGAGATCGTATTCACCAGGGATGCAGACCGGCTCAAGTTCTCTTTATCCGCAATAGGTGACAATCGGATCCGCGAGGTCCAGGTTTTCACCGACGAGCTGAGTGGCTTCGAGTATTTCTTCGTCAAGCTGCCGATTGAGTATCTCTTCCATGATGACAGGATCAACCCTCGTTCTATCAGTCAGAACATCTCCAAGTTGCTAAAAGAGTTCCACTTGAAGCGGCCCCAGCTTCACATTTCGCTGGGCTGGATTGACCTGCAGAATGGTGACAAGACCAAGGTAAGGATCTTCGATGGACAGCACAAGGCTGCTGCCCAGATCCTACTTGGGATAAGGTCGTTGCCAGTCCGCGTATTCATAAATCCTGATCCTGATGTCCTGCTCACCACCAATACCAATGCCGGTACGACGCTCAGGCAAGTTGCCTTCGACAAATCGGTACAACGTCGTCTAGGTAGTGCGCTCTATCTGGACCGAATTGATCGCTTCCAAAAAGAGACAAAGCTGGAAGAAGATGACTTTTCTTTTTCAGAGCGTGACTTGCTCAAGTATTTCCGGGGTGAGTCGCGAGAGATAAAAAGGTACATCCTCGATGCTGTGAGAGACAGTATCACCCACAACCCCGAGAACAGACTCAAGGACTATATTGATTTCGGCGGCAGGGGCACCGAACGTCCCCTATCTTATAGTACTATTGAGAGGACGTTCTACTCTTTCTTTATCTTCCAGGATGTTTTGGATACCCCTTTGGACTTTCGGATGGAGGAGGGCGAGAACCCGCGCGAATTCGAAAAGGCGCAGATACTCGGCGTCATGAACATCATTGCCGAAGAGATCTACATCGGCAAGTTTGACCCTGACATTGGCACGCGGCGGATCGAGTATCAGATTCAAAGGGGAGAAAGCTTTCCCCTCGGACATGTCACAGCCTTTCGCATGAGCAAAGAAGAGATCTTGTACAATTGGCTGAGATACATTCAGCACATTATCAAGCACTACTTCATTCTGCAGGGCAAGCCAATTGACGACAGAAAGCTCTTCCAGTACCAGTTTCCAGAACCAATCTGGGATCACATCCGCCTGTTCGTGCGGAATCTATCATGCCTCCCAGTGTGGGTGAACAACGAATTGTCCACCACCGTATTTGGTAAGCAAAACTACGACTTTTGGCAGACCATTTTTGAGACAGGGCACTCGCCACAAGGCTTGGACGTTCTCTCCAAGCCCCTCGACTTGATGGAGATGATCAGAGAATAGCGAGGACTCCTCATGGTTCAACAGCAAACCGTCCAAATCGGAGAGGCCAAGGGCCGCCCCATGTTGCATTGGGTGGGCAAGCGGGCGCTGGATCACGTGACCGCTTTCCCCGCCCAGTTGGTGGAGACCTTCAACCCCACGGGTGAGCCGAACGAGGCCCAGGGGCTGCTCTTCCACGGCGACAACAAGGACGTGCTGGCCTGGCTGCTGGCCCACGGCTACCGGGGCAAGGTGAACCTGATCTACATCGATCCCCCTTTTGACAGTGGGGCAGATTACATACGCAGGGTAGAACTGCGAGGCGTGCCTGGCCGAGTCAAGATGGAAGGCGAGACATATACTCTGGGAGAGCAGATTCAGTACACGGATATCTGGGCCAATGACACGTATCTGCAGTTCATGTATGAACGGCTACTGCTGCTCAAGGAGTTGCTGGGTGAGGATGGAAGCATCTGGCTGCACAGTGATTGGCGAAAGAACCACCATCTGCGCTGTCTGATGGATGAGGTGTTTGGCAGTGAAAACTTCAGAGCCCAGGTGACCTGGCGCACGATGACATCAAGTGGGTATAAGGGCAAGAAGTCGCTCGGTAGGAGTCATGCCGACTTACTGTACTACTCAAAGGGCGACCGTTTCTTGTACAATCCGGTCTACCTGGAAATGAGCCATGAGATGCGTGCTCGTTACAAGCATGTTGACCCTGATGGCAGAAGATTCAAGGACAGCTACTTGGGGGACGCGTCAGCGGAGACACTCGAAGAACTTCGGGAAGCAGGCCTCCTATATGTGACATCTACCGGTGGGTATAGGATCAAGCACTATCTCGATGAGGCAAAAGGCACCCTTGTTGATGACGTATGGACGGACATCGATCCTGAAAACTCACAGGCTCTGGTGCAGACAGGGTATCCTACCCAGAAACCCGAGGCATTACTAGAGAGGATAATCGAACTCACCTCAAACCCTGGCGACCTCGTGCTAGATTGCTTTGCTGGGTCTGGTACCACGCCAGCAATGGCCCAACGGCTGGCCCGGCGTTGGATCGCCGCCGACATCAACAAGGGCGCCATCCAGACCACCTCCAGGCGACTGCAGCGCATTATCCGGGAGCAGATGGAGGCAGGCGCCACAGCGGAGCAACTGGCGCTCCTTTCCGCAGAGGAAGGGGACGGTACCGCTCCGCCGCCGGCGCTTTCCTTCAGCGTCTACCGGGTCAACGACTACGACCTGCAGGTGCAACACAACGAGGCGGTGAACCTGGCGGTGGAGCACATCGGCATCGAGCGCACCAAGACGGACACCTTCTTCGAGGGCACGCTGGGCAAGCGACTGGTCAAGATCGTGCCCTTCAACCATCCGCTCACGCCTCTGGACCTGCAACTGCTGCAGGACGAGCTCCAGGCCCGCCCCAGCGAGGATCGGGACATCGTCGTCGTCTGTCTGGGCAAGGAGATCGCCGCCGACGCATGGCTGGAGGAGTACAACCGGCACCGGCCCATCAACAAGATGGAGGTGATCGAGCTGCGCACGGATCAGAAGTACGGCAAGTTCTTCGTGCACCAGCCGGCCCAGGCAGCGGTGGCCATCGAGCGCGGGGATGGCCAGATCGTGGTAGAGATCGAGGATTTCATCTCGCCCACGATCGTGGAGCGGCTGGAGATGGACACGCCGCTGTTCAAGGCGCAGATCCCCGACTGGCGGGCCATGGTGGACGTGGTGCTCGTGGACACGGCCTACGACGGCGAGGTGTTCCACATCACGCTGTCGGACGTGCCGGAACGAAAGAATGACCTGGTGAGTGGGCGCTATGAACTGCCAGCGCCGGAGGGTCCGACGACGGTGGCGGTGAAGATCATTGACATGCTGGGGGAAGAGGTGTTGGTGGTGGCGGGGGTGTAGGCAGGCCCGGCACAACTACACATGGACTGAAGGATTGACCACAGATCTAGGTAGGAGGTAGAACATGACTCCGTTGCAAAGCCGATGGAAGCAGCTGGGTGAGAGCTGGGTTGGGCTACTCACCATTTTCCTCGATCCCCTGGTGCTGTTCCTGGGTGCTGCATCAATTGGGCTCGGCGTGGTACTGACCCAGCACAGAGAGGGGATAACTGCCACGGTCTTCACCATCGCGTTTGGCCTCGCATCTGCACTTGCGGGGGAGGTGGTTGCGAAGAGGTGGACCGAGCTCAACGAACAGAAAGCAATCGTTGCACGCGGACAGCTGGCAGTTCGTGGGCTGAATCTCCTCTTGCGCAACATCGTGGTGCTCGAGGCAAGGGCTCGCGAATACCTGAAACGGCACACTGAAGCGGAAGGGGCAGATAGCCTTCCACCTCAGACTACCCGCACCTGCTTCGAAGAGATTGTTGATAGATGCAGGCTAATGCAAGAGGAGACTCTGAGTTCAATCGAGAACTGGATGGACATTATCCCGGAGGCCGATGTCAAAACGCAGATCGGCCTGATCAGCGAACTCAAACTTGAGATAGATCGGAAGGCCGAGGGACTGACTGCACTACAGTCCAAGCTGAAGGAGGCAGAGGGAAAACCTCAGGGAGAGGTCGAACGCCTTACGAAGGCTCTCCATAGCGCCCAAAACGAATTGGATCGGGCTGTCATGGAGCTGCAACGGCGACGCCATTCCATTGGCGCGGCCGACTGGCTTCTCGAAGACCCCTCCAGGCTCATGATCTTTGAGCGTTTCCTGGCCCAGCCGACTGGCTTCTCGAAGACGCCTCCAGGCGCATGATCCTTGAGCGTTTCCTGGCCCAGCCTCATCGCAATCGCACTGAAACAGGGATCAGCAAGAGTGATGTAGTGATGGCAGTGGTGGATGTGGAATCTGGTTCAGTGTCGACTTCGGATGGGGAGGAGCCGAAAGATGGTCACAAGGCATCGCCCGACGAAGTGGCCGGCAGCCCGCTGCTGGAGGAGGTGGCGATTGAGCGGTAGGCGGGGGGTTGGTAGATTGGTACATTAAGAGCCAGACGGTGCTCGCCCAAGCCGGTCATGCCTCTGCTGGGGCTCGCCAGCGCACGGCAGGGCCGGCGTCCCCTTATGGACCACCTGGTTCTGCTGGTTCAGGAGGGTGATGGGGAGGGTGACAGGGCCGCTCTGCGGGCGACTCATGGGCGATGACCGCCAACATCTGCCCCTGGGCGATCTCGCAGCCCTCGCTGGCGCGGAGGCTGCACACCACCCCGGACCGGGGGCTGCGGATTTCCAGGTGCATCTTCATGGACTCCAGCACCGCTAGCACATCTCCTTCTCGCACCCATTGTCCTTCCTTTACCTTCACCTCCACCAACAGTCCAGGCAAGGGGCTGGATACTTCCGCTGCCTTATCCCCTGCCTGGGGGCGAGCCGTCTCCGCAGGGGGCTGCCTCTCGGCCTCCAGGCGCGTCTGGTAGGATCGTCCCGCCACCTCTACCTGATATCCCCCCTTTTCCTCCGCCTCTATGATGTAGGTCTCGTAGGACCGGTGATCCACCAGCAAGGAGTAGTGGGCCAGTCCGTCTATGCCCTCCAGGTCCACGTGGATTGGCTGCCGATTGACCCATACCCGTCCGCCTGGCCCGACCTCCACTTCGAAAGCGCGTCCCTCGATGACGACATGGTACTTCATTACCCTTCCTCCGCCGTGCCTCCGAAGCGCCAGGCCTGCGCGGGCCGTTGATTCGCCGCCGCACGGGCGCCCTTTACCGACCCTGGAGCTCCCACCGGCCCAGCATCTTCCAACGGCTGGGAGCCTGTTTCTCCCGCACACGGCTCCCTGCTCGCTGACGCCAATCCAGGAGCACTGCTGTCAGGGCGGCTGCCAGATAGTCTTCCTCCCCTTCCGGCCTTGGCAGCGTGAACTGTTCCTCCAGGAAGCGGGTATGGAACCGCCCACCGAAGAAGTGGTAGCTGTCCAGGAGCGCCCGGTGCAACTCCAGGTTGGTGGTGAGGCCGACGATCTGGTACTCCTCCAGCGCCCTTCGCATGCGCACGATGGCCACCCCTGGCGTCTCCCCCCAGGCCACCAGTTTCGCCAGCAGGGAGTCATAGTAAGGTGTGATCGTCAATCCCTCGCAGATGCCGCTATCCACGCGAATGCCCGCCCCCCCCGGCTCGCGCAGGCGGGTGATGCGGCCGACAGAAGGCACGAAGCCTCGGAAGGGGTCCTCGGCCAGGATGCGACACTCCAGCGCCCAGCCCTGTGACCGGATGTCTTTCTGCTTGTACGGCAGTTTCCGCCCGGCGGCGATCCGGAGTTGCTCCCGAACGATGTCCACTCCTGTAACGGCCTCGGTGACGGCGTGCTCTACCTGCAGGCGGGGGTTAACCTCCAGGAAGTAGAAATTCCCTTGGGGGTCAAGCAGGAACTCCACCGTGCCGGCTCCCACATACCCCGCGGCCCGTCCCAATCGCACGGCGGCGCGGCAGATGCGCTGCCGGAGGGCCGGGTCCAGCGCCCGCGAGGGGGTCTCTTCGACCAATTTCTGATGCCGCCGCTGGAGGGAGCACTCCCGTTCCCCCAGGTGGATGATGTGACCGTGGGTGTCGGCCAGCAGTTGGACCTCGATGTGGCGGGCTCGCTCGATCTGTCGTTCCAGGTAGAGGGTCCCGTCGCCGAAGGCGGCCTGGGCTTCCCGCCGGGCCAGGGGGATGACGGCCTCCAGTTCAGCCCGGGAGCGGGCGGAGCGGATGCCCATTCCGCCGCCGCCAGCGGCTGCCTTCACCAACACCGGATAGCCGAGGCGCTCGGCAGCGGCTGCCAGGCCGGCGTCATCCAGAGGTCGGTCGGTCCCCGGGAGAACGGGAAGGCGAAGCCGCCGCGCTAACCGGCGAGCGGCGGTCTTATCTCCCAGCAGTTCCATTGTTTCCGGGCTTGGCCCCACGAAGACCAACCCCGCCTCGGCGCAGGCGCGGGCGAAATCCGGCGACTCGGCCAGGAAGCCATAGCCCGGATGGATGGCCTGCCCCCCGGCCTTCAAGGCCATCTGGATGATCCGCTCCCCGCGCAGGTAACTTTCCTGAGCTGGCGGTGGGCCGATGCAGTAAGCCTCGTCGGCGTAGCGGACGTGTGGAGCTTCCCGGTCCGCCTCCGAAAAGACGGCCACCGTCTCCAGGCCCAGCTCTTTGCACGTGCGCAACACCCGTACGGCGATCTCACCTCGATTGGCTACCAGCACCTTGCTGATCATCGTCATGGGTCCCTCACAGTGGGATGCTGCCGTGCTTGCGCGGCGGCCGCCGCACCCGCTTGTTCTGTAACGCCTGAAGGGCACGGATCAAGACCGGCCGGGTCTGAGAGGGGCGGATCACCCCATCCAGATAGCCCCGGGCAGCGGCGACGTAGGGGTTGGCAAACCGCTCCCGGTACTCCTGCACCAGCCGGACCCGCTCCGCTTCCGGGTCCCCCGCCTGGGCCAGTTCCTTGCGGAAGATGACGTTCACCGCCCCTTCCGGTCCCATGACGGCGATCTCGGCCGTGGGCCAGGCCAGGCAGACGTCTCCCCGCAAGTGTTTGGAACTCATCACGATGTAGGCTCCGCCGTAGGCCTTGCGGGTGATGACAGAGAGCTTGGGCACCGTGGCCTCGGCGTAGGCGTAGATCATCTTCGCCCCGTGGCGGATGATGCCGCCATGCTCCTGGGCCACGCCGGGCAGGAAGCCAGGGGTGTCGGTGAAGGTGACCAGGGGGATGTTGAAGCTGTCGCAGAAGCGGATAAAGCGGGCCCCCTTGTCCGAGGCATGGATATCCAGGACGCCGGACAGGACCTGCGGCTGTTGAGCCACCACGCCCACCACGTGTCCTCCCAGCCGTGCCAGGCCGACGATCAGATGGGGAGCGAAGCCCGCCTGCACCTCCAGGAACTCCCCGTCGTCCATCACGCGGCGGATCACTTCCCGCATGTCGTATACCTGGGCCGGGTTCTCGGGCACCAGATGGTTCAAGGCCTCATCGCTCCGTCCCGGCGGGTCAACGGGCGTCAGGTAGGGCGGGTCCTCGGCGTTGTTGGAAGGCAGGTAGGAGAGCAGCCGCCGCACCAACGCCAGCGCCTCGGCGTCATCGGTGGCGGTGAAGTGGGCTACGCCGCTCTTGCAGGCGTGGGCCGTGGCCCCGCCCAGTTCCTCGTGGGTCACCTCCTCGCGGGTGACCGCCCGGATCACGTCGGGGCCGGTGATGAACATTTGCGCCGTTCCCTCGACCATGACGATGAAGTCGGTGATGGCCGGCGAGTAGACCGCGCCGCCGGCGCAGGGGCCCATGATGACCGAGATCTGGGGGATCACCCCGGAGGCGAGGACGTTGCGATAGAAGATCTCGCCGTAGGCGGCCAGCGCATCTACCCCCTCCTGGATGCGTGCCCCGCCGGAGTCGTTGAGCCCGATCACCGGGGCACCGTTCTCCAGCGCCAGGTCCAGCACTTTGCAGATCTTGCGCCCGTGGGCCTCTCCCACCGAGCCGCCCAGGACGGTGAAATCCTGGGCAAAAGCGTAAACGAGCCGCCCCTCTATCTCCCCCCAGCCAGTGACCACCCCATCTCCCAGGGGCCTTTGTTGGTCCAGGCCGAACTCCGTGGCCCGATGGGTGACGAAGGCATCCAATTCGCAGAAGGAGCCGAGGTCGATCAGAGCCTCCAGCCGTTCCCAGGCGGTCATCTTGCCCTGGGCATGCTGTCGCTCGATCCGCTCCGGTCCGCCCCCTTGACGGGCCCCGGTTTCCATTTCCTCCAGGCGTGTCAGTGCTGTGCTGGTCAACTCTTTCTCGCTTTCTACGCACCGATGATAGTGTATCGCCAATGGCCCCTTGCTCAGGGCCTGTCCTCATCGCCTCCTCTGAGATCGGCTAAAAGAGATCGGCTAAAAGAAGAAACACCGAAGCTGGCCAAAAGTAGCGGAGGCTATCACTGTTCATCATCGGCGTCACTTGGAGCGGAGGATGGTGTTATCTATCATGCATAGGACAGGCTCAACTCAGACTCATTATCACGTTGGGCCTGGATCGCCAGATCCATGGCCGGGGTGAGCAGTGGCCATGAAACCAGAAATACTCGGAAAGGAGATCACACCATGAGCCAAGAGGAACTGAAGGATCGCTGGGCTCTGATCCTGGGAGCTTCCAGCGGGTTCGGCGCGGCGACGGCGCGGGCCCTGGCCCGAGCTGGGATGCACATCTTCGGCGTGCACCTGGACACCAAGGCGACGCTGGAGCGGGTACAGCAGGTGGTGGCAGACATCGAGGCGCTTGGACGGCAGGCGGTCTTCTTCAACACCAATGCCGCCGACACCCGGAGGCGGGGGCAGGTATTGGACCGCATGCAGCAGGAGTTGGCCGAAGCGGAGCACAGGGCTGTTCACTTCGTTCTCCACTCCTTGGCCTTCGGATCGCTCCGGCCCTTCATTGCCGACGACCCGGCGGAGGCTATCAGCGAGGAGCAGATGGATATGACGCTGCGGGTGATGGCCCATAGTCTGGTCTACTGGGTGCAAGACCTGGTGCGGCGGGGGCTCTTGATGCGCGGCAGCCGCATTTTCGCCCTCTCCAGCAGCGGGGCCGAGTGGGCGGCGGTACCCTATGGGGCGGTGTCGGCGGCCAAAGCGGCACTGGAGAGCCATGCGCGGCAGTTGGCGTTGGAGCTGGGCCCGCGGGGTATCGCCGTCAATTGTCTGCGGCCCGGCGTCACCGACACGCCGGCCCTGCGGGCCATCCCCGGCCATGAGCGCTGGATGGAGGAGGCGCTGAAGCGCAACCCTGGCGGCCGGCTCACCACTCCCGAGGACGTGGCGGCGGTGTTGGTGGCCCTGGCTGACCCGACTATCACCTGGATCAGCGGCGCCGTGATCCCTGTGGAGGGCGGGGAATTCGTCGTTGGCCAGGAAATTAGTCCTTGATCCCCAGTCGGTGGTTCCCAGGCCGTAGTCGCTGCTCCCTGGGACTCGATTGGGCTGAGGACTACCTGACCAAGGACTATCCGGCTAAGGACTCTCCGCTAAGGCCCGGTCCAGGTCCTCCACCCGCGTGAAGGCCGCCACCGTCTCCAGGAAGGCCCGCAGCGAGGGGCTGGCCTGGCGCAGACGGGTCATCTTGGGACCGATGGGGTCCACGGCGCTGGGCGCCGTGGCGTAGGAGCCGTGGAAGGCGAAGTAGGCCTGGTTGAGCTTGCGCAGCGCGTAGCCCTGGGCCACAAACTGCTGCCGCTGCTCTGCCATGAAGGCTTCGGCCTCGGCCACGCGGCCGGCGGCCAGCAGGTCGTCCACCCGCAGTCGGGTGCTGCGCATCTCGCCGTTGAAGTCGAAGCGCGGCGGCACCAGCTCGGGAATGTTCAGGGGACGCCGTTCGGAGATGGCCGGGCGGGGCGGTGGCACTTCCTGGGGGTAGTACCGTTCCAGCACGCGAGCGCCGATCTCGTCGCCGACGATGGAGGCCACCGTCTCGTTGAGCGTCACGGTGTCGTTGTCGTCGAAGTAGTGCCAGCCCAGGGGCCGGAAGGCCAGCGTGTTGTGCGTCCACTCGTGGGCGATGGTGTCCAGGATCCAGGACAGCGAGGCGTTGTCAATGACCATCGTCGGATAGGCGCCGAAGCCGCCGATGTCCTCCACCAGGGAGACGTAGGCGGGCAGGGTGCTGTCCACGTCGGCCTCGATCTCCTCCCGCTCGGCGAGGCTCAGCTCGGCTCGCAGGTGCACACCCTGGCGCAGGGCGATTTTCTGCCGGGGGGAGACGATGAGGTACAGCGGCGGCTGGCTGAAGTGGAACTTGAGCGGCGGCCAGACCAGGCCCAGGGCCGTCAGCCCTTCCTCGGCCAGCAGGGTCGCTGTTTGGATTTCCAGGATGGCTTCCACGGCAGCGCGCCGTTCGGCTTGCTGGCTCCGCAGCGCGTCGAGTTCCGCTTGCCAGGCGGCGATAACGCTGTCGGGATGGGATTGCTGGGGGTCGCTGAGGGCGCGGGTGATGGTCCCCTCCAGTTCGCCGCTGCGCCGGGCGGCGGCCACGTAGTCCAGGACGAGCTGCTGCGCGGCTGCGTCATCCAGATGGCCGGCGGGGTCAACCACCACGTCTCTCAGCTTGCCGGCCAGCGCGCCCACTTCCCACAGGGCCAGGTTGAAGCCGCGGCCGTTGACCAGCGCCGCCACCTGGACGTCCAGCGCCTGGTGGGCGGGGATGGTGTCCGCCGGCAGCAGCGGCGGCAGAAGCAGCAGGATGAGGATCAGCAGGATGCGTTTGCGAATGGGCATGACGGCAGAGGATTATACCCCAACTCGGCGACTTGCCAAAGGTGGGTGCCCGTGTTATGATGTGAACCACTGTTGAAGGAGGGCTGACATGGATCTACTCAGATGGCTCGAAATCCTGATCACGATCGTGGTCGCCATCATCCGCTGGCTGACGTTGCAGCCTTAGCCGGCGGCGTCTGATCCCGCTATTCCAGGCTCCTGCTCTGCTGGCAGCCCGCGTCCGGCGCCGATTCCCCAGCCTCAGTAGATCCAAAAAGCTCGCGGTGGACTGCCAAGTCCACCGCCTTTCTGCCGGACTTGGCAGTCCGGCAGGAGCAAACTTGGATCTACTGAGCCTCAGGACGG
>JACKQG010007172.1_pt1 | contig 11374 bp, 6 predicted proteins | sample 8237621 | NCBI WGS metagenome assembly JACKQG01 (sample SAMN15677084, study PRJNA649215) | marine metagenome | biome: marine; feature: Black Sea; material: saline water; isolation source: suspended particulate matter (SPM) from the Black Sea western gyre | collected 2013-06-09/2013-06-10 | depth... | reverse complement strand
CCCAAAATCACCGAAGGATGAATCAAAAGAACTTGAATACTGGCGCACTCGCATGGTTCACGGCCCACTCGATTTTGAGCAACCGCCTTCCCTGAGAATCGGCCTGATTGATATTCTGGTTGAGATTGGCGGAGCAAAAGCGGAGGAGGCGCTGGCAGAGGTGCTTTCCACCACCGGCCGCGGTTTTGAAATCGCCTACACCGCAAAGACGTTGCAGAAATGGATTGGAAAAGAGGCCTACCGTGACGAATCCCTCGGTGCCGCACATGAGCTTTTGGCGGAACCAATCGATGTGGCGAACGGCAACAAATTTGATGCCGCCTCAAGGCAGTATCTGTTCATGGTACTGGAAATGTATGGCGACAAATCGTTCGTCCAAACAGCTCAGGGACAGCTCATCAATGAAGAGGGAAGAATCGATCGGTCCGTGCTGAGCTATTTTGAAAATATCGGCAACGGAAGCGCCATCGACGCAGTTGTTCAAGCAATGCAAAGCGGGCAACTCAGGGAAAGTGACATGAGAGAAATGGCCCGAGTGGCTGTGCAGGGAGTCGGTAAAAACGATGCCCAGGCTGACTCATTGTTCCAAGACATCATGACAAGCGACCAGTACTCCCTTGATGTCAAGATGGAGACGATCCGTTCCATGGACAATGCCGAAGACCTTGTTAACATGAACAAAAACGAACAGGCAGCCGTTCTGCAGTCTCGATTGGCCCTGATGGATACGATACAACTTGGCGATGACGACATCATGTCATGGGCGAATGAAATATATTCCGGCCGTGTGGAATCAAAAATACAAGGAAGAGGATTTGATGACGAAAAAGCTTACGAGTCGATGCATGACTCTTTCCGAAAAATCAACGAACAGGTCAGGCGAGAATCACGGGGTGGAAATTCCGGCGCTGAGATCAATAATCAACCAACGATTATCCGAGGAAAGCCCGGGGATTGACGATCAAAGGTAAGGCGCCAAAAGAAAAAGTATGGGGAAATATTAAAATCATGAAATCTAACAAACTCATTTCGAGCCTGATTTTATCAGGCATCGTTGCGTTGACCTCAAGTGCCATCGCAGAAGATACAACCTACCTCGAGGAACTCGGCGCCAAGCTAAAGGCTGCGGTAAAAGCCGGAGAGATAACCAGAGAGGAGGCCATGGCCAAGTACAAGGCGGCCGAAACGGGTGAAATCAGCGACACAGCAACGTCAATTAATGGCTTTTTTGTTGGTTCGGGAAAAGATAACGACGGGCAACCCAAAGCCACCATCATCGTGCCGGGCAAAACTAAGGATAAAAGTAAATGGCCCACCATTACCTTTATCGGGGAGAGTGTCGTTACACGATTTTCTGACCTCAACAATGGGGCTGTCGTCGTCAACATAGACGATGGACAGAGCAAAAAGGCGGTCAGCGGCAAAAAGGGAGCCAAAGGGAAAGGAAAACTTGTGATGAGAAAAGGAGGAGGCAAGGGAGGTTCTGTTAATTTTTATTCCATCGTCATTGGTCGGTTAAAATCCAAGGATATCGAACTTGGGGAATTTACCATGCAAGTCGACTATGCCACATTGAACAGATATAGCGCGGCACGGATAAAAGATGAGATTATAGGGAAGACAATCAAGGTTACCGGCGTGTCAGGGCAATTCAGGGACAATCTCCTGCTGATTAAAACCGGTCAAACGCTCAAGGTTCGCACTAGTGGCTATTCTTCAGACTCAAAAACATTGGCCTTTGCACATAAATTCAACGTGCTTGAGCGCGCTCTACCCTTTAGCCCGGATGCACACGGGGTACCTCCAGAAACATTCCGTGGATTTCGTGGTGTACTCCGAGGAAAAATTGTCGAAGTCGCAGGTTACGAGGTGTTGCTGCGAGCCGAAGAAATCACAAGCTTGGATGATGCCAGCATAGCCTCTGATGCCAATAGTATAAAGGGGAAGCTAGTTCGGATTAATGGTTTTTATAATGACCACGCAGACAAGTTTAACGAACTTCAACTAAGCGACGTCATTCAAGTTAGTGTACGCCATGCCAATCCCATATTTGACACGTTTGGAGTGACAGATGTTTTGGAGATCGTTGAGCAATAATTTTAGCCCGCTTAAATCAAATGTAGCGGGGGCGCCTATAGGCCAGTCAGAGCTAATGGATCAAATAGGTAAAACTAATGGCTTAGTTGCTCTGCTCGGCTGCCTATGTATTGGAGTTATGGCAGGAAGAGCAGTGGAGGAAAGCCCTTCAGCGGCTATCCGATTTGCTGAGGCAGAAAACAAGGCTGTTCCTGATTTCCAAAAGCACGTAATTCCCCTGCTTGGAAAGCTGGGTTGCAGCTCTGCCAAATGCCACGGCTCATTTCAGGGCCAGGGGGACTTTCGGCTTTCTCTTTTTGGTTTTGGATTCCAGAAGGATCACGCGGCACTCGTAGCAGAAGCGTCCTCAGAGGACGGACATCGGATCCGGCCTGAGATGCCGGCCCAAAGCCTGATCCTTCTCAAGCCAACGAAACAAATCAAACATCGTGGCGGGGAAATCATCAAAGAAGATTCCTGGGAATACAACCTGTTGCTTCGCTGGATAGAAACCGGAGCAAAGGGGGCTCAAATTACCAAGACAGATCCAGCCTCCAGACAACCCGAATTTTCAAAAGAAGGCATCCAATTCTTTGAAGATAAAATCCGCCCCCTGCTGGAGAACAATTGCTATGAGTGTCATGGCTTCAACAAGCGAAAGGGCGATCTTCAGCTTAAATCGCGTGAAGATGCCTTGCTCGGAGGCGAATCAGGAAAGGCTGCCGTTGTTCCGGGAAATGCAGAAAAAAGCCTTCTCATTGAAGCGGTACGGCACACAAAGCCCGATCTGCAAATGCCGCCTAAACGAAAACTTGAGGAAAAAGAAATAAATAATTTGGAACGATGGATCGCCATGGGTGCCCCTTGGCCCAATGCGTCTGAGTTGGCTCCCGTCCAATCAGGAAAGAAACTGGCACAGCTCCATTACGAACCGAAAGAAATCCTTTTTCAGAGTGCAAACGATAGTGCCCAGATCAGAGTCGTAGCCGAGTGGGAAGATGGAGAGCGTGAGGACGTCACCTGCCTGACGCGTTTTCGAACCAACAATGATGCCGTGGCGGCAGTAAATGAATCCGGCCTGGCCAAGTCCACCGGAAAAGGTGACACCCACATCGTGGCACTATACGACAACGGCATTGCTGCAATCCCCGTCCTGAGACCGCTTACTGATGAACGTTTAGAGATTGATGTCACAGGCTATTCCAACCCCATTGACCGGTTTGTTGTGTCAAAGTTGGTCAAGTTGGGGATCACACCATCCGCGCAATGTACGGACACAGAATTCCTAAGAAGGTTAAGCATCGATTTAACCGGCACGCTTCCTTCTCCTGATGAAGTTGTGTCATTCGTTGGCGATGATTCAGCCGATAAACGGACTCGTAAGATCAATGAACTGCTGGAGCGTCCATCCTACGCCGCCTGGTGGGCTAACAAATTGTGCGACTTTACCGGCTGCAACCCGACGTCCATCAGCAGCCTTTTGGAAGTGGCCAGAGAGGACGGCTATATCAAGGCAACAAGATGGTACGACTGGATCTATGAACGGATTGCCAACAATGAATCCTACGTTGACCTGGTCGAGGGGATCATGCTCGCCGATATCTCGAACGGGGGGGGAGAAGGCATGCCTTATTTCTGGACCCGCCAAAGCCTCGAAGGACCAAAGGACACCGCCATGTCTGTGGCCCACAGCTTTCTGGGAATCCAATTACAGTGTGCAGAGTGCCACAAGCATCCATTTGATCAATGGACGCAAAATGACTTTGTGGACTTCTCAAGTTTCTTTGAAACGCCCGTGTTGAAGAGGGGCCGCAAGGGAAGATCGTCAAAAGGCTCGGCGGAAAGGGAGTTGAGTCTTCTTCGCAGCCACACGGTCAAGGTTGGGCAGGGCGATCCGCGCGAACCCATTATGGATTGGCTGCGGAAGGAGGATAACCCCTGGTTTGCCCGGTCTTTTGTTAATCGTGTTTGGGCCGGATATTTTAACGTCGGGATTGTTGAGCCAACTGACGAGTTCACTCCATCCAATCCGCCCAGTAACCCCGAGTTGCTCAACTGGTTGACACAGGGGTTTGTTGCCAGCGGCTATGACATGCAATGGCTGCACCGGCAAATTGTCAGCAGCGAAACCTACCAGCGCAGTTGGCGGCCGAACGAAACCAACCATGAAGACCGGCGCAACTACAGTCGGGCCATCCCCCGCAGAATTCCAGCGGAGGTCATTTATGATGCCATGAAACAGGCTACGGCCGCCGCAGATCAACTTGAAGCAGTTCGGACAAACCTGAAGCGACGCGGAACAGGACATCTTTCCATGCGCATGGCAGGAACTCATGCCATGAAGATTTTTGGTAAACCCGATCGGGCCATCAACTGTGATTGTGAGCGCGTCAACGAACCGACATTGTTGCAATCGATCTTTTTACAAAATGATCCCCTTGTCCGCATGCGACTGGCAAGCAGCGGCTGGATTTCTGAGGTTGGAGAAAGCGAAACTAACGATGTAGCCAAGTTAATCCGTGAGGCCTGGCTTCGTTCTGTGAACCGCCCACCAACTGCAACGGAAGTCGACCGGGCCAAGGGGCACCTGGCCTCGGCCAAGTCAACCCAAGAAGGGATGACCGACCTACTTTGGGCCCTTATGAATACAAAAGAATTTATACTGAACCACTAAAAGATCTTCACTAAATATGAAAACATACTCTTACGCCGTTACATGCTTTTTAATCTCGTTGCTCCCGACAGGTTTTTGTGCTGACACACACTGGAATCAATTCCGGGGTCCCGGTGGCTACGGGATCGCACCCAGCGCCCAGCTCCCGCTGGAATTTTCGGATACAAAAAACGTGCAGTGGAGAACCCCTATACACAATCTCGGATGGTCCTCTCCCGTGGTCTGGAAAGACCAGGCTTGGGTAACAACGGCAAAGGAAGATGGTTCTGAACTATTTGCCGTATGTGTTAATGTAGATACAGGAATAATTATACATGACATTAAGGTCTTTGATGTCGCCAAGCCCCAAAACGAATGGTCTCATCTTAACACTCATGCCACACCCACGCCCGTCATTGAGGAAGGCCGCATTTATGTCCACTTTGGCTCCTATGGCACGGCCTGTCTGGACACTCAAACCGGAAAGAAACTTTGGGAGCGTCGAGACCTGAACTGTGATCACCGGGTTCGCGCCGCCTCCTGCCCTATAATTGATGGAGGCTTGTTGTTTCTTACCTATGATGGGGTGGACCAGCAATTTGTTGCCGCTCTGGAAAAGGAAACCGGCGAGACGCGGTGGTTAACAAAAAGGACATATAAGTCTGGCCAAGTTCCCATTAAGAGTAAGCCCAATGACAATCGCAAATCGTATGCCACCCCGACCATCATTGAATACGATGGAAAAAAACAACTAATTAGCCCGGCTGCAGAGGCAACTTATTCCTATGATCCAGCGACAGGCCAAGAGCTTTGGTTTATCCGTCATGGAAAAGGCTTTGGGTATAACGTCACATGCCGCCCCATTTATAGGCACGGCCTGATTTTTACGAATTCAGGCATCTCCAAAAAACTTTTTGCCATTGATCCCTCCGGTTCTGGGGATGTAACCGATACTCACATCCGATGGACAACTCGTAGGGGCGTTTCTAATATCCCGGCTCCACTGGTTGTTGGGGACAACTTATACATGATTAGCGATAGCGGGGGAAGGGTCAGCTGCTTTGAAGCTAAAACTGGCAATCAAATCTTTAGTGAGAGACTGGGGGGGCTTCAAAATCATTGGGTCTCGCCTATATGTGCTGACGGAAAGATCTACTTCTTCAGCAAGGAGGGTGTTTCTTCAGTAATAGAGGCTTCCTCTGAATTTAAAGTCCTCTCCAAAAAAGAATCCGACACCGTATTTGTCTCCATGCCGGCAATCGTGGGAGATTCAATGCTTATCAGGTCTGATACACACCTTTATCGGATTGCCAAGGGATACAAGGTTGAAGCGCTTCCTAAAGTTGCTTCAACGAACAAAAACAAGAGGTTCGCCGAGGGAACAAACCCGGCTTCCAAAGTAAAAAAACAACGCAGCGCCAACTCTGTTCTGAAAGTCTCAGCGTACTATCTGGGAGGTAAGACCAACAGCAAAGGGGTTTTCGAAGCCAGCTTTCTGATTGAGGAAGAAGGCATGCCGAAGGATGAATGGTCGAGAGTCAGGTTTACAGGCAACAATTTTCGAGACTCTTTTTCCAGCTATAAACAATATCAAAAAGTAAGCCTCGACTTGGCCAAGCGCCAGGTCAGACGCATAAAATAGTAAACCAAGGGAATCAACATGAACTCTGCTCTTTTTAACCGACGACAATTGCTCAAGGTCGGCGCTTTGGGGGGGCTTACGCTGTCGCAATATCTGCGGCTGCAAGCCGGCACCAAGACGCCCTTGGCCAAGCGCTCCGGGATTTTTATTTTTCTTGAGGGCGGGCCGTCACATCAGGACACGTTTGACCTCAAGCCGGGTGCGCCGTCGGAATATCGCGGCGAGTTCAAGTCAATATCGACATCCGTTCCCGGCATTCAAATTTGTGAGCACCTTCCTGAATTGGCCAAGCGCATGAAGGATTACGCCATCATTCGTGGCCTCTCCCACACTCTGGCTGATCACGGAATTGGGAAAAAATATCTGCTGACCGGGAATCGCCCGTCCCAAACCTTGAGTTACCCTGAGTACGGTGCCGTTGTAAGCAAGGAGCATCCGTCCGCGCGGGACCTTCCGTCCTACGTTTCAATCGATGAATCGTTCGTGGGCCCTGGCTATCTTGGCAATGAATTCAGTGCACTCACGGCCAACAAGCCTACATTTGGCATTCCCTACAGCGTTCGCGGCATTTCGCTCGAGGACGGTCTGACCGTCGAGAAATATAATTCACAAAAGAAGCTTCTCGACGATCTCGACACCGCATTTCGAGGTTACGAAAATCTCGACGAACAAGTTCGTGGCCTTGACCGTTTCGGCGAGCAGGCGCACGACATCATCAGCTCGCCGACCACCCGCACGGCGTTTGACTTGTCGCAGGAGGCCGAGCCGGAGATGCGGCGCTTTGGCAAACATGAGTTTGGGCAAAGCCTGCTGCTCGCGGCGCGGCTGATCGAGTCCGGCGTGCACTTCGTCACCGTGCGGTTGCGCCCGGCGGAGTTCGACTTCGACACGCACTCGGAAAACTTCCCCCGGCTGCGCGCGTTGCTGCCGCCGTTCGACAAAGGCTTGGCCGCGCTGATGGATCGGCTGAAGGAGCGCGGCCTGTTCGACTCCACCGCGTTGATGGTGGCCGGCGAGTTTGGCCGGACGCCCAAGGTCAACAGCCAGGGCGGGCGCGACCACTGGGCACGGGCGATGGTTGCGCTGATGGCCGGCGGCGATGTGGAGGGCGGCCAGGTGATCGGCGAAACCGACAACCACGCCGCCGAGCCGGTCGGCCGGGGCTACTCGCCGGACGACTTGGCGGCCTCTTTTTTTCAAAACATTGGCATTGACCCGCAGCAGGAATTCCACACCAATGTGGGGCGGCCCGTGACACTCGTTCGCGATGGCAAACCGATCACTCAACTGTTCTCATGAAAAAAAACATTATCCCAATCATTGCAGCCGCGCTCCTTACGGGATGCGGAGAAGCCCCGCCGCCCCCGCCGCCGCCCCCGCCCGCCATCTCGCTCTTCGAGGCTGCGGTTGAAGGAAATCTCGCTGCGGTCAACCAGCACATCGCCGCCGGGACGGATCTCGACCAAAAAGACCCAAACCCGCAAGGCGCGGAAGCGACCGCGTTGGGCATCGCGGCGGCGTTTGGGCAAACCGAAGTGGCCAATGCCCTCATCGAAGGGGGCGCCAATGTGGATCAGCCGGACAAGAGCGGATCCACCCCGCTCCACTCAGCCGCCTTTTTATGTCACCCGGAAATTGTCCAAGCGTTGCTGGCCAAGGGAGCCGACAAAACCGCCAGAAACAACACCGGCAGCACGGCGCTTGAAGGCGTGGAAATCCCATGGGCAGCAGCCAAGGGCATCTACGAATTCCTCGATGGCATCCTGTTCAAGCCGCTCGGGGTGCCGTTGGACTATGAGCGCATTCAGGCCACTCGGCCGAAGATCGCCGAGTTGCTGCGCTAAAATGGGAGGCAAACTGTCGCTCGGTTGTAACCATTTCCGGTTGTTTTCCATATAAAACAGCGTTATATCTGATCAGGCGGTGTATCGGGGAATAAAACCCTCGGTTGCACGTAGTATTATCCCGAATTATGAACCATCGATACATTATACCGGTCGTGGCGGCAATCCTAGCGGGGTGCGGTCAGTCTGAAAGCCCGGCCCTTGACTCGGAACCTCAACGTGCCCCCAAGGCTTCATCGAACACGTCTGTTGCAGGCGATGGCGCAAACGCGTTGAAGCTCGACGACATTTTCCCGAGGGATCGGCTGCTCGAGGTCGATATCCAGGTTGCCGACGACGACTGGGACACGCTGCGCCACCAGTCGCGCAATTTCTTCGAGGCCCTTCAGCCAAAACGCCAGTTCGAGGAGGTCGAGTCGCCGTACACTTACGTCGAGGCGAGCGTGACAATTGACGGCCTGACTTTCCAGCGCGTGGGCATCCGGAAGAAAGGCTTCATCGGCTCGCAAAGCACCTCGCGGCCCTCCCTCAAGGTCAAGCTGAACCACATTGACAAAAAAGGGGGTATCGATGGGCTGACCATGCTGACGTTCAATAACAACCAGCAGGACAACAGTCAGATGAGCCAGTTCATGGGCTACTCGCTGTTCAACGCCGCCGGCTCTCCCGCGCCCCGGTGCGCCCTGGCCAAGGTCACCGTCAACGGCAAAAACCTCGGCGTGTACGCGCACGTGGAGAGCGTGAAGAAGCCGTTGGCCAAGCGCAGCTTCGGGAGCAGCAAAGGCACCCTGTACGAGGGCACGGTCGTGGACTTCCATGAGAATTGGGAAGGCAGCTTCGAGAAGAAGTTTGGCAAGGACAAGCCGGGCCGCGAGCACATCGTCAAGGTTATCAACGCGCTCAAGGGCGCGGAGGGAAAGGTCTTTTTTGGCGGCGAGACGCCGGGGCGCGCCTGGGTGCCGACCAGCGGCAAGCATGACGGCGACTGGTTCAAGCCCGATTTCGACGATTCCGCGTGGACCGCCGGTGAAAACGGCGCTGGTTACGAGCGGGAGGAGGGCTACGGGCCGCTCATTAGTGACGGGTTTGATTTCGACGATCAGATGTACGGCAAGGCCACATCGCTTTATCTCCGGTTCCCGTTCGCGTTGGACTCACTGGACGCCATACAATCCGCCCGCAACCTGCTGCTGCGGATGAAGTGCGACGACGGCTTCATCGCCTATCTCAACGGCCATGACGTCGCCCGCCACAACGCGCCACAAGGTGCCCGCTGGGATTCCGTCGCCACCGGCAGCGGCAACGATCAGGCCTCAATGCAGTTTGCGGCATACGACCTCTCCGGCCACCGGGACACACTGCGCGCGGGCCGGAACCTGCTCGCGCTCCACGTGATGAACATCAGCGACCGAAGCACCGACCTGCTGGCCGTCGCCGAGCTGCAGACCAACAACCACGATTACGAGGAGACGATTTGGAAGCTCATCGACGAGGAGGCGTTTTACACCTTCTGGACTGTGGAGGGCCTGCTCAGTTTCTGGGACGGCTACTCCGGCAATCGCAACAATTTCTTCGTCTACCTGAACCCCGAGACGGACAAGTTCCATTTCCTGCCGTGGGGCGCCGACAGCATGTTCGAGAAATACAGCCCGCTCGGGGTCGACCGCCGCTCGCCCCGCTCCGTCCGCACCGTGGGGCTCGTCGCGCACAAGCTATACCAAATCCCGGGCGTCCGGAAAAAGTACGCTGAAAAAATGAAGGCCCTCATGGCCGCGCATTGGGACGAGGCAAAACTGCTCGCCGAGACCGAGCGGATCGAGGCCATGGTCAAGCCGCATCTCTCATGGGAGCAAAAGCGCAAGGTGGACTACGAGAAAATCCGCCGCTTCATCCGAAACCGCCGCACCGACGTCGAGCGGGAAATCTCCGGGGAGGATATGCCGCTCTGGAGCGCCGCCCCGGAGCCGCCGCCGGTTCTCGGGGGCGAACGGGGCTGGGGCCGCCGGGGACGCGGCAACGACGGGAACGAAAGGCCGAAGCGCAACGACGACGGGGAGGCACCGACCGTCTCGTTTTGGGACGCAGCCAAGACCGGCGACATCGGCGCGCTCAAGCAGCACTTGGCCGATGGCTTCGACGTCAATGCCAAGGACGAGGGCGGCGGCTCGGCGCTTGGCCTCGCGGCTCTCGCCGGGCAGGCCAAGGCGATCACGTTCCTGATCGGGAAAGGCGCTGACCCGAGCATCGCCGGCGGCGATAACAACACGCCCCTGCACGGGGCCGCCTTCCTTGGCCAAGCGGAGGCCACCGAACTGCTCATCGAGGGCGGGGCCAAGGTCAACGCCATCAACAACCGGGGCGAAACCCCGCTCGACTCCTGCGCCGCCGAGTGGAGCGACGAAATCAAGGGGATCGTCGATTTCATCTCCGCCATCGTGGGAATCAAGACCGACATTGAACAGGTGAAGGCCGGGCGGCCCAAGGTCGTCGCGCTGCTCAAGGCCAACGGCGGCAAATCCGGCAAGGAGCTGGCCAGCGCCGGCCCAAGCGGACTGTGGGCGGCGGCAAAGACCGGTGACCTGGCCAAGCTCAAGGCCGGCTTGGCCAACGGCACGGACGCCAACGGCCACGACTCGATGGGCATCACCCCGCTCTCGTGGGCCGCCATGACCGGACAGGCGGAGGCGGTTCAACTGCTCATCAAGCAGGGGGCCGACGTGAACGGCCGGAACCGCGACGGCAACACGCCGTTGCACGGCGCGGCGTTCCTTGGCCAAGCGGAGATCGTCGAGCTGCTCATCCGCCACAAGGCCGACGTCAACACCCGCAGCAACAAGGGCGAAACCCCGCTCGACACGGTCGCCGCCGAGTGGAATGACGAAACCCAGGGCATCCTGCAATTCGTTGCCGGGATTCTCAAGCTGGAGGTGGACGCCGAGCGCGTCGAGGCAGCCCGCCCGAAGATCGCCGCGTCCCTCCGCAAGAACGGTGCCCTGACCAGCCAAGAGTTGAACTAGTCTTCCGGGAGGGGCAGGCTCCACCTTGCCCCATTTCAATGCTCCGTTGGGACGAGGTGGAACTCGTCCCTCCCGTGCAACCGTCGTTGAACACACAACCGACCATTCTTCCCGCGCACAAACGGTGGCACGATCTCGACGC
>JACKQG010007171.1_pt1 | contig 11374 bp, 11 predicted proteins | sample 8237621 | NCBI WGS metagenome assembly JACKQG01 (sample SAMN15677084, study PRJNA649215) | marine metagenome | biome: marine; feature: Black Sea; material: saline water; isolation source: suspended particulate matter (SPM) from the Black Sea western gyre | collected 2013-06-09/2013-06-10 | depth... | reverse complement strand
TTTCAGCTTTGTTTGGTTTTGTACTTGGACTTCCTGCGCTAAAGTTAGAAGGTCCATACCTTGCAATTGCAACGCTTGGTTTTGGCATGGCAATCACGCAGATCATTGGTAGGTTAAAACTTTTTGGCGGACACATGGGATTGTCAACGCCAACGATAACAATCGGTCCTGTCAAAATATCCAGTGATAAAGAATTGTATTTTTTGATAATGATAATAACGGTGATAATGGTTATCGCTGCCAGAAATATTTTAAAAACAAGAGTGGGCAGAGCTTTTGTTGCCATTCGCGATTGTGATATTGCGGCGGAAACGATGGGCGTAAATTTAACCTATTACAAAACATTGGCTTTTGCAGTGAGCGCTTTTTATGCCGGCATCGCAGGTGGATTGATGGCATTTGTTTTGGGTTTCATCAATCCGGGTTCTTTTAATTTTATTTTATCCATTCTGTTTTTGGCAATGGTGGTTGTCGGCGGCGTTGGGTCAATTCTTGGTTCCATAATGGGCGGTGTGGTTATTTCATTCTTAAATTTAAAATTAAGCGCTATTCAGGACGCCCCTCTTTTAGGCGATCTTTTGAAAACAATTTCTCATAAATGGATGAGTATTAGTGGTTTACCAAATGTCAGCAGTATTGTGTTTGGATTGATTCTGATTTTAATTGTCGTGTTTGAACCACTGGGGCTTTACGGATTTTGGATTCGCACGAAAAAATATTGGAAAACATGGCCTTTTTAATTTGTTTTTCTATGGCAATTTTGCAGGTCATATAATTGCAAAATCCTAGTAAAGATGATGTATTGGAAAAAATTCCAAGCTCCAAATAATAAATTACAAACTTTATCACGCAAAAGAAAGTTTGACCATTGGAAATTGGAATTTGAGATTTATTTGGTCCCGCCCAGCGGGATGGATTTTGATTTTTGGAATTTTTGAAAGTTATCCATCTATTTGATAAATAAGAAATATTTGACTTTAATTTGAAAAAAGTGAGAGAAGAGAAAAATGATCGATGTAAAAAAAGCAGTTAAAACATCCCGTGATTATATTACAGGATTATATAGCGGGGAAGAAATAATTGATCTGTCGCTGGAAGAAGTGGATGGCTCCGAAGACGGCAAATTTTGGCTGGTTACGTTGGGATTCACAAAACAGATGGCACAACCGCTGAATCCAATGGAGGCAATGACAGGGCCGAAATTCACGCGTCTATACAAAGAAATAAAAGTAGATGCGGAGAGTGGTGATGTTTGTTCGATGAAGATACGAAAGATGTGAAATTTTAAAAATCCAAGTCCCAGCACGAGACTCACAAATTAAAATTCCAAGCTCCAAATAACAAATTCCAAACAAATTCCAAATCTCAAATTCCAATTAGTTTGTAAAAAAATTATAAATTCAGTAATAACCAGGGGGAAGGGAGGGGATTTGGAAATTGGAGCTTGGAATTTATTTGGAATCTGGAATTTGTTATTTGGAATTTTCAAGGTTGGATTTTGTTATTTTGAATTTTTGGAGAAATCATTGTTATTACAACTGTTAGTAAACGGAATTTCTATTGGCAGCTTGTATGCCTTAATTGCTCTAGCTATGGTGATAATTTACAAAACCAGCGAGGTGCCCAACTTTGCTCAAGGCGAAATGGCAATGATTTCAACTTATATTGCCTTTTCATTAATGGCGACGCAAAATGCACCGTTCATGTATGCTTTTATTGGCGCTCTAATTTTTGCCTGGCTGCTGGGAATGTTCATTGAATTTGTTTCCCTTCGTCGGGCAAAGGATCCGAATATTTTAAATTTAATCATCATTACGCTCGGATTTGAAATGATCCTTTACGGACTGGCAAGTTGGAAATGGGGGGCTGATCAGAAAAATTTTGCATTTCCCATTTCTGATACTGACGTGGTCACGGTTGGCAATGTTATTATTAGTCATCTCAATATCGTTACGATTGTTGTCTCTATATTGTTGATGTTAATCTTATTTGTTTTTCTCAAATATGCAAAACTTGGTATTGCCATGAAAGCAACGCAGCAAAACTTAATGGCAGCAAGAATCAATGGCATCAGGACGAACAGAATTTTATCTGTTACCTGGGGATTGAGTTCGGTGATCGGCGCCGTGGCAGGAATGCTGCTTGCTCCAATTGCGACTTTAGATCCCAATCTTATGATGGACCCGCTGATAAAAGGATTTGCAGCAGCAGTGATGGGAGGAATGACGACACTTGTCGGTGCAATTATCGGCGGTTATCTGCTCGGTATTATTGAAAATTTATTTGGCGCTTATGTCTCCCTGGAATTTAAATCTGTCGTTGCTTTTCTTATTATTGTAGTTATTTTGTGGTTTAGACCTAGTGGACTGCTGGGCAAACACTATGTCAGGAAAGTTTAGGAATGGTGAATGGTGATTAGTTACTGGTTGGTCATTAAGTTAAGCAAAGAACTGGCAGGAATGTCATTCTGAGGAGCGAAGCGACGAAGAATCTCCTCATAAAACAATCCAATTTGCTGTAAAAATACGAGATTCTTCACTCCCTTCGGTCGTTCAGAATGACACAAAATCCTTAACTTACATTGACTGGTTAGTGGTAAAATAATTGAACCTGATAAATAGTATTGTTAAAAAGAATAATAATGAATCCACCTTAAAAGAATGGCGGACATTCTGTATCGAACACCGAATGAAAAATGCTGAACTTACTTAATTAGTGTTCGTTATTCAAAATTCGTTATTCATTATTCGATATTAAAAATCATTAATTTTTATAATTTAAAATGAAACTATGAACGACTTTTTCAAAATAGAAAATCTCACTGTACGTTTTGGCGGTCTGGTGGCAGTTGATGATGTCTCTTTCACAATGGAGGAAGGAAAAATATTTTCCATCATCGGGCCAAATGGCGCGGGGAAGACAACAATCTTTAATTGTATAAATGGTATTTACAAACCATCTACCGGGACAATTTATTTTAATGGTAACAAAATTACCGGTTTAAAACCTCACCAAATTGCCCGGCGTGGAATCGCCCGGACATTTCAAAATATTGAATTGTTTTCCCACATGACCACAATGGAAAACCTCATGTTGGGCAGGCACGTACACATGAAATCAGGTGTCTGGAGCGGTGCTGTTTTATTTAGCAGCAAATCACGGGTAGCACGCGAGGAAATTCAGCACAGGGAACGGGTGGAAAATATTATTGATCTGCTCGACTTACAGTCAGCGCGAGATCATTTCGTGGGTGCGCTCCCTTATGGGAAACAAAAGCTTGTGGAGCTTGGCAGAGCTTTGGCATTGGAACCAAAATTGCTTTTGCTTGATGAACCATCTGCCGGTATGAACAGCGAAGAAAAAGGGGATTTGATTTTTTGGATAAATGACATTCAGGAAGAGTTAGGCGTAACTATTTTAATGATTGAACATGACATGAAAATGGTAATGGATATTTCTGATCGAATACATGCTATGAATTTTGGCAAAACAATTACTGAAGGTAAACCAGCAGAAGTAGCCAGTCATCCGGAGGTTTTGAAGGCTTATCTGGGAGAGATTGAAGAAAATTAACACTCCAAAATTATGAGCTATTGTTGTAGCTAACCATAAAATAGAAAAACTCATTGTTTGCCTAATTATTATAAAGAATAAAATTCCAGAAAATTATGGATATTGATAAAAATTATTTGCTAAAAATTATCAAGCAAGCGCTTGACGAAGATATCGGTGATGGAGATGTAACGACTAATTGCATCATCCCGGAAACAGCAATCATAAAAGGTAAATTCATAGCAAAGGAATCCGGTGTTATTGCCGGATTAAAGGTAGTGGAACAAACCTTCTTGCAGATCGACAGCAGAGTTCGATTGAAAGAAAATTTATCTGATGGTGAAAGGATAAAAAAAGGAGTGGTAATTGGAACAGTAGAAGGACCTGGTAAGGCTATTCTTTGTGGAGAGCGTGTCGCATTGAATTTTTTACAAAGGATGTCGGGAATCGCTACGATAACAAGCCGGTTTGTTGAGACGGTACAAGGTACATCAGCGGTTATACTTGATACAAGAAAGACAGTTCCCAGATTTCGTCTTTTGGACAAATGGGCGGTAAAAATTGGCGGAGGACAAAATCACCGCATCGGCTTGTATGACATGGTATTAATTAAGGATAATCATATCACTGCAGCAGGAGGAATCACTCAAGCCGTCAGATTGGTAAGAGCCAGGGATGAGCGTAAACGCAAAATTGAAGTTGAGGTAAAAAATTTGCATGAACTACGAGAAGCCTTGGAATTGAATGTTGATCAAATAATGCTGGATAATATGACCTTGGAAGAAATGGAAAAAGCAGTTGTTTTTACTGTGGGACGTATTCCGCTCGAAGCATCCGGAAATGTAAATTTAGATAATGTTACTTCAATAGCACAAACAGGAGTGGATTTCATTTCAGTTGGTATGTTAACACATTCGGTAAAAGCATTGGATATCAGCCTTTTGTTAAGTTAGGAATTTATCTAATAAAAGGAACTATTTTTTGTCTGATTTGTTCATAAGGATTAAATAGTAAATCATTCCTGTATGATCTAATTGGGTAAAAAATTTTTGAGGTAATCAGGATGTCTGTTGATGAAATATATTTAGATCTGCAAAAAAAGTTGATGAATGTTGTTCCGGATTTGGAGTTAAGGTATAAAGCGGAGCGCGCATATAATATTAATGTGTTGAAGAAAGAGAAAGGTGCAATCATATTAGGTCATAACTACATGGAGCCGGCATTGTTTCATTCCGTGCCTGATTTCAAAGGTGATTCTTTGGAACTCAGCCGAAAAGCCGCAGAAACAGATATGAATGTAATCGTTTTTTGTGGTGTTAAATTTATGGCGGAAACAGCCAAAATATTAAGTCCAGAAAAGACAGTATTATTGCCAGCAGAAAAGGCAGGATGTTCATTAGCAGAAAGTATCACTGCAGAAGATGTACGAAATTTAAAACAGCGTTTTCCCGGAGTTCCGGTGGTAACCTATGTGAATACATACGCCGATGTTAAAGCAGAATCGGATATTTGTTGCACGTCAGGTAATGCTTCAGCAGTTGTTGAATCATTTGGAACGGAAACGATAATATTTATACCTGATGAATATCTTGCCAAAAATGTTGCCGGAGATACTGGAAAACATATCATTTTCCCATCGTTATTGCCGGCGTCCAAATCTGAAAACGAAACAGATATTGATTATCAAATGATTGGCTGGAAAGGGCGATGTGAAGTTCATGAAAAATTTTCTGTTCAGGATGTCGAAAATATCAGGAAACAATTTCCGGATGTCGTCATTTTAGCCCATCCTGAATGCAGCCCAGAAGTAACTGCAGCTTCAGATTTTTCCGCGAGTACTTCTGCAATGATAAAATATGTTGAAGAAACTTCGGCACCGCAATATTTATTATTGACCGAATGTGCGATGAGTGACAATATCGCAGCAGCCAATCCGGATAAAGAAATGTTACGTCTTTGTTGTGTGAGATGTCCACACATGAATGAAATTACCCTGGAAAATACGCTGAAGGCATTACAAGAGAATCGATATAAAATTGAAGTACCAGAAGATATCCGTATCCGTGCAGCTCGTTCTGTTGAACGGATGCTCCAAATTGGATAAGCTAAAATTTTTCCTCATTAATGCTTGGTTTATAACATTTAACATATTACTTTTCAATAACAACCAGACACTTTGCATAAAGTTTGGCAGATTATAAAAAAGTTGTTTAGCCTGGATTATTCATGAATTCTTGCCACAAAGGTGACAATGCCCGCAGGGTACACCAAGACACGAAGAAATAATAAGATAGAAGCTAATTGAATTTTAAACTCAGTTTTATGTGACTAATTTATGAATAATATTCTTATTCATTGTTTTTTAAAATTTTGTGCCTTTGTGTCTTTGTGGCGAAAGAATATTTTAGTTCGGCTGATAGTTACTTTTTAATCTTTAACGAGCATAATAAGTAAATTTTTATGAATGATTGTATCGAAACTGATGTATTAGTCATTGGAAGTGGAATAGCAGGTTGCGTATCTGCCTTGCGTTTAGCAGAGGCTGGAGTCAATGTAACAATTGTCACCAGAACAGAAATAGCTTCAGAATCAACTACTTATGATGCTCAAGGAGGAATCATTTTTTCCGGAGCAGATGATTCCCCGGAGATACTAAAAGAAGATATTATGCGTGCTGGTGCAGGATTTTGTAATCCAGAAGCCGTGTCGATTCTGGTTGAACAAGGGCCACCATTAGTAAAAGAACTATTAATTAAAAAATTGAAAATAAACTTTGATATGGATAAAAATGGGAGTCTCTCTTTAACCAGCGAGGGTAGCCATTCTATAGCCCGAATTCTTCATGTAGCTGATGCAACCGGAAAAGCTATTGAAGTGGAGCTCATCAAGATTTTAAAAACAAAAACAAATATAACTTTGCTTACTGGTCACACAGTCACTGATTTATTAACGCCTCATCATCATTCTCTCAATCGGCTCGCTGTTTATGAACCTCAGTCCTGCGTTGGCGCTTATCTTTTGCATCAAAAACAAGGAAAGGTAATTCGCTGTATTGCGAAAAATACTATTTTAGCGACAGGCGGATTGGGTCAAATATATTTACGTACAACAAATCCTTCTGGATCGCGCGGTGATGGTATTGCCATGGCGTACCGAAGTGGCGCGAGAGTATTAAACAATGAATTTATTCAATTTCATCCCACTACTTTTTTTGCTCGAAATGCACCGCAATTTCTTATTTCAGAGGCAGTGAGAGGCGAAGGTGCTCGACTGGTTAATTTCGATGGCAAACCCTTTATGCAAAATTATGATCCTGAATGGAAAGACCTGGCACCACGAGATGTTGTTTCAAGAAGTATTCACAATGAGATGCTTATTCACGATGTTCCGAATGTTTACCTTGACTTGTTTTCATATATTCCTGCTGAAAAAATAAAAGATCGTTTCCCAAACATTTATGAAAATTGTCTGTCTTTTGGTGTGGATATTACAAACACATTAGTTCCTGTTGTCCCGGCAGCACATTATGCTTGTGGCGGTGTATGGGTGAATGAATGGGGCCAAACGACAATTAAAAATTGTTATGCTGTTGGTGAAGTAGCATGTACCGGTGTGCATGGCGCTAACCGTCTTGCAAGTGCTTCTCTTTTGGAAGCTTTGGTTTGGGCAGACAGAGCTCCAAAACATATCGTTGAAAATATTTCTAATCAAAGTACTCCTGATCCAAAGTTAATTCCATCCTGGAAAGATACTGGAGATGAAACTCCTGATCCGGCGCTGATCAGCCAGGACATGAGCAATATAAAACACATTATGTGGAATTATGTGGGACTTATTAGAAACACACGTCGACTTAAGCGGGCATTACGCGAGTTACGTAATCTTGAGAATGAAATTGAAAGTTTTTACCGGGCGATTCGAGTAACGGATAGCCTGATTGGATTGCGTAATGCTGTGCGAACCGCGATTATCGTTACGACTGCAGCCTGGGCAAACAAGAAAAGCGTTGGATGCCACTACAGAGAAGATTAGTATTATACAATTTATTTGAATACTCGCGATTTAGACTCTTTTGCAAAAATACAAAGATTTGATTTGTTAATTAAAGATGATGAAATATAAAAAACTGCTTACTTTAATATTCCTTTTCCTCATATCGTTAAACAGTAGCTCATTTCCGAGTGACCAGTTTGGCATCGAAAAAATACAACTCAACCATACTCAATTGATGGCTTGTTGAAATAGTTTCCGCCAAAAAGAAGGCGGACAGGTTGCCCAAAATTATTTTTTCAAATAAAATTTATCCAAGATAAAGGTACAATTTGAATTCTCTACTCAAGATAAATAACATCGAAACCTATTACGGTCTGGTTTACGCATTGCGGGGCGTCTCTTTGGATATTCGTGAAGGGACAATCACAGCAATTTTAGGCAATAACGGCGCTGGCAAAACTACGATTTTAAAAACTGTCATGGGACTGTTAGATGATCAACCAGATAAGGGGACAATTGAGTTTTTAGGGAAAAGAATCGATGGCAAGGAAACAGAGACGATTGTGCGACGAGGGATTTCATACGTTCCCGAAGGACGGGAGATATTTGAAGAACTTACGGTCAGAGAAAATCTGATGATGGGAGCATATATCCGCAGAGACCGCGCCGGCATTCGTGATGACATGGAACGAATTTATAATTACTTCCCGGTTTTAAAAGAAAGAGAAAAGCAATTAGCAGGTACACTTTCTGGTGGAGAACAGCAGATGCTTGCCATGGGAAGAGCGTTAATGAATCGTCCTAAACTCCTGCTGTTAGATGAACCTTCCCTGGGCTTGTCTCCAATTCTTGTAAAAGAAATATTCGCTATTTGCAAAACAATCAATGAGCAAGGTGTAACAATTTTATTAGTTGAACAGAATGCACGAATGGCGCTCAATATTGCTGATTTCGGTTACGTTTTGGAAAACGGAAGATTTGTTGCTTCAGGGGCTGCGGAAGAATTAATGGAAGATGAAGATGTTCAGGAATTTTACCTGGGAACCAAATCAGATGCTTCGGCAAAGGGGTATCAGAGGTGGAAGAGGAAGAAGAGGTGGAGATGATAAAAAATAAAATTCCAAGCTCCAAAAAAGCAAATTCCAAATAAATCTCAATTTCCAAATTCCAATGACCTGTATAAAAACGAGGTTTGACGTTATAAATGAACAATAGACCAAAATATGATTTAGAAGAAAGGACTTTTCAGTTTGCTAAAAGTGTAGCTTTTTTTTGTAAAAAATTGCCGAGAACAATTACCAATATTGAATATGTTAAACAAGTAGTGAAAGCATCGGGATCTGTTGGTGCAAACTATATTGAAGCCAACGAATCTTTGAGTAAAAAAGATTTCAAATACCGAATAAAAATTTGTAGAAAAGAAGCTAAAGAAAGTGCGTATTGGTTACGATTGATAAAGGAAACGAATCCACCAGAGTTTGGTGATGAAGCTACATCCCTATTTAATGAAGCTAACGAGTTGAAAAAAATATTTTCAGCAATACTTGAAAAATCTAAATGAAAAGTCTGAAATTTCAAATATATGATCAAAATGTTAGGTTTTGTTTAAGATTTCAGAACCTTTGTGCAGGATCAGGATTGGAATTTGAATACTGGAATTTATTTGGAATTTGGATTTTGGAAATTGGTGCTTTTCCAAATTAACGATATGACGATATGAAAACTACTCCAAAAGTCTTTCACAATAGTGTCCAAAAATATGGGCAAAAGACCGCCCTTCGGCAGAAAAATTTCGGCCTCTGGCAAGACATCTCCTGGAATGAATATTTCCAAAAAGCCAAACACATCGGTCTTGCTTTAACAAAATTGGGACTGCAAAAGGGTGATCGTGTTTCACTCATCGGTGATAACTGTCCCGAGTGGGTGGAAATAGATATGGGCATTCAGTGCGTCGGCGGCGTTACTGTGGGGATTTATACGACCAATGCATGGAAACAAAACGAATATGTGGTCAGTCATTCTGAATCCAAATTTTATTTTGTGGAAAACGAAGAGCAATTGGATAAGTGGCTGCATTTTCGAGATAAAGTTCCCCATTTAAAAAAAGTGATCGTCTGGGATTTGCTGGGATTGAGAGATTTTAAAGATCCAATGGTAAAAACTCTTGATGAACTGATAAATATTGGTAAAGAAGAAGATGAAAAAAATCCCAGCCTGATGCAGGAATTAATGGATGCTGTTGAACCTGATGATCTGGCAGCGCTTATCTACACATCCGGAACAACAGGCGCGCCCAAAGGCGCTATGCTCACCCATGCCAATGTTACGTCTCTCGCATCATCAATCGAGCAAGCAAATCCCATGTATGAAACTGACGAGGTTTTATCATTCCTTCCCCTGTGCCATATTTTTGAGCGATTGTTTTCTGTTTTTGTTCATATCGGCAATGGTTATGTGGTTAACTTTGTCGAGAATTTGGAAACTGTTAGTGATAATGTCAGGGAAGTTTCACCAACTGTGGGATATGCTGTTCCGCGCATTTGGGAAAAGTATTCTTCTTTTATTTTTATAAAGATGTCTGATGCTACCTGGTTTAAAAAATCCATGTTTTACCTTGCGCAAAAGATCAGCAAAAAATATACGCTTGCCAAACTCAAAAGTGAGCCTATTTCATTTTTCCTTGCGTTTGGTTATCGGATTGTTTATTTTATTGTATTCAGAAAATTAAAAGAAAGATTGGGATTTGAGCGGATTCGGATTGCCTATTCAGGAGCTGCTCCTATTTCTCCGGATGTGTTAATTTTCTTTCAATCAATAGGTATGAATTTGGTTGAAGGGTATGGTCAAACTGAAGGGACCGGTGTTACATCAGTCAGCAGAATGGGAGAAGCAAAAATAGGAACTGTGGGGAAACCGATTCCCGGAGTTGAAGTTAAAATTGCAGACGATGGTGAAATTCTGGTCAAATCTCCTGGGAATTTCAAAGGATATTTCAAAGATGCGCTGGCAACAAAAGAGACGCTAAAAGATGGTTGGCTTTATTCCGGGGATGTTGGCAGGCTGGATGAAGAGGGTAATCTGATCATCACCGATCGGAAAAAGGATTTGATCATCACCGCAGGTGGCAAGAACATCGCACCACAGTATATTGAAAATCAACTCAAATTCAGTCCTTACATTAATGATGCAGTTATAATTGGTGATGGCAGGAAATTCATTACAGCTATTGTGATGTTGGATGAGGATAATGTTGTGAAGTATGCCCAGGATAATAAAATTCAATTTTCAACTTATGGAGATTTGGCACAGAATTCTCTGATTGAAAAATTAATAAATGAAGAAGTGAATAAAGTAAATAATGGATTATCAAGGGTTGAGCAGGTGAAAAAATTCACAATTCTGCCCAAAAAACTTTATGAAGAGGATGGTGAGGTTACGCCGACAATGAAGGTAAAGAGGAAATTCATTAATGAGAATTATCGGGATTTGATTAATGATATGTACCGGCGAAAATAACTTTTAGTTTTTATTGGAAATTAGAATTTAGATAACAGTTCACCATCTGTGAAATTCTTTATTTTGATCTCAGAACAAGGATTAACGATTTGCGATTTTAGAAGTATTGTTGATTTTTTCAATCAAATATTTAAATACAGCACTCCTTCATAAATCAAAAATCGTTAATCTTTATTCGTAAATAATTTTTTCATATGAAAATAATTGGGTTGTGAACTATTATGATTTTAAAAATAACCGTAACTATTCAGCTTGGCTGTAAATGTCATTCTGAGGGAGCTTGCGACCGAAGAATCTCTCAAATATTCACACC
>JACKQG010004060.1_pt2 | contig 11374 bp, 6 predicted proteins | sample 8237621 | NCBI WGS metagenome assembly JACKQG01 (sample SAMN15677084, study PRJNA649215) | marine metagenome | biome: marine; feature: Black Sea; material: saline water; isolation source: suspended particulate matter (SPM) from the Black Sea western gyre | collected 2013-06-09/2013-06-10 | depth... | reverse complement strand
CAGACTGTACTCAATTTTCGTTTCCGGATTAAAAGGATTAGGGAAGTTTTGAGATAAAAAGTATTTATCAGGAATTGTACATTTTGCAAAAGTCACCGACGTCAAAAAATTTACCGTAATTGGACCAAAAAAACTGCTGTTGCCAAAAATATCGATTACTTCAAGTTTGAAAAAATAAGTGGTGAATTCTTCTGGGGTATCGGCGTAACTATAAGTTGTTCCACCTGTCTCACCGAGATTAATGGGAATCATTGCCGGATTAATTTTCACATAATCGTTTGTTTCATTTAGACCACGGTACAAATTGAATCCTGCAATATTCCCGGTTGATGCAGATGACCATTCGATGAGTATTTGATTCTCCTGAACTTTTGCCTGATAAGCAGTGATTTCAACGGCGGTGGCTTCAGAAATTGTGAAGACTTCGTTGCTCTGATCCAAGGGACTGCCATCTAAAACATCGGAAATTTTAACCAAACAATTAGCTGATAGCGTATTTGAAACAAACCAGGAATAGGAACCATCATTTGTTGTGCTGGCTTCAATGATTGTCCAGGCACTGCCACTGTCGGTAGAATATTCAATTTTCACATTATCAATTGCTCCGGTTGAAGACCAGGTGATGTAATGAGAGCTGTTCGCTGACCAGTCTTCGCCGCCGTTGGGGGAGTCAACAGTGATGTTAAGTGAGTTTTGGGATTTGGCAGTGCCATTGAGAGAGTTGCCATTAGCATCTTCACCATTAGTTGTAATGCCATCGTTTGATTCCCAATTTCCTGCATCAGAACCATCCTGAAACGGATTAATTCTTTCCATGGTGAAGTAATCAGGACTGGTAGTACCAGCAGGCCAACCTGTACCAATTGGAAAATTAGCTTGATCAATTAGAGTGCCTATATCATCTTGCAGTGTAAGATTCTCTCCATCGTTGTGTAATGAGCCAGTGTAAATATTATCTGCTGAAATATCACTAACTGTAGTGTTGTTTGTTCGTTCAAGAAGAAAAAATCCGTTTGCAGGAATTGGCCCGCTTAAACTAATGTTCGGAGTACCGTCACTCGCTTGCAAAGTCCAACCAGAAATATCAATCTGTTGCGATGTTGTGTTGTATAATTCAATCCATTCATCCCCTGAATAGGCATTAGTTCCGCCCCAGGCAATTTCATTGATAACAACATCACCAGGAGTGGCAGCCCGAGAGTTTTGTGTGGTTATTGATAGTAAAAAGAGAAAGATTGTGAAAAGAATTACATGTTTCATCTGGAACTCCTTTCTAAAAAAAATAGGAAAGCTTTGAATGAGTATTCGCTTTTTAGTTCACGGTCGGATTGAAATTGAGGATAGAACAAATTTAGAACAGAATATCAGATTTCTTTACGAATTACTCCCTATTTATCAAGTTAGTCATGATTGATAAAAATTATTAAACGAATAACATATTTACCGAATCAGAGTAATTTTACAACATTTATTAGAAAAAGTCAAGTATAAAATTCAAATAATTAAAATAATTGGTTTTGTTAAGTCGAGTTCTTGTCAGCAAATATGTATTTTATATTGACATTTTGCTCATTTTAAAGTATATTTAACTCATAGTAATTTCTAAAACAAAACAATTCGAAAAATGAACGAACCCTATCCAAATAAAATTCACAAAATTAAAATCATTTTTCTCACTCTGCTCTTTTTAGCACTTAGTCTGGGCATGTATTGTTTGAAGAACCACACAGAAATTTTTCTAGAAGATAACACGCAATTATTAATTCTTCAAATTTTACAGTACTTACTTCTTGCTGCCATTTTTATTTTTAATCTGAAAATGTTTACCATACAAAATTCCCTGGAATATCTTTACCTGTTTTGCGGGGCAGTTTCATTTTTATTTTTTCAAATGTCATTCGATTTTTATATCAAACACAATACACCAACAAATATGCAATTTTTCCATCATTTGAATTTTGTGCAAATCGGTTGTATCATTTTTTACATTTTTCTATTTCTTGCTGTTTTTAGCATGGATCGAATTATTGAAGCGAGAAATCGGAAAAGAAAGAATATTAAAACAGCCACTTTAGTGATTTTGTGCAATGCCATATTTTTTATATTACTCAAATATTTTATGCTGCGCTTCCCTTTAATTACAAAATTAAATGTGAGCACAATTGATGTCTTTATGGTTATTGGGGCAATAATATTACTCATAGCAGGGATAAAAATTTTACGACTCTTTTTACAAACTCGCCATCATCACTATTTCTGGTACATTTTTGCAATTTTATTTTTGTTCTTTTCAGAAATCTATTCGATACCACATCAATTAACAAAAGATTCATGGACAGATGCATCACTTCTGTTGCAGGTGATAGGATTGGTCGGACTGGTATGGATTCCATTTCTCAAAAACAGCAAATTTCTGGAAACTGAGATCGAATTACGCAATGATCTGGAGCAATCTCTTTTTAAAAGCGAGCAGGAATCAAGAGAATTGAACAAGATTTTTAATGGCTTGGATGCCGGCATTTGTATTTTGGAGAAAAATGGTCAGATTTCATTTTTTAATGAAAAATTTAATTTTATGCTTTCCGGTTCAAAAAAACAGTTGAAAAATCTCAGTGACAAAGTTATTTTAAATAAAACAAATTTTGAAAAATTTCAGATTGAACGTGAAAAATTAAAGTCGGGCAAAACCTGCCAGTTTGAAATTGAACTGAGCAACCGCTTGGGAAAGGTTGTCCCGGTTATGATCGTTGCAGCACCCATCTTAAATAAATTGAGGAGATACAACGGCTGTTGGTTGGCAATTTTCGAGATGACAGAAAAGAGGGACATCGAGCGCAAATTAAAAGACTACTCGGAAAATTTAGAACGAACCATCAAAGAGAAAACATCAGATCTGCACGCCAAAACAGAAGAACTAAGCAGTGCAAAAAAATATTATGAATCATTAATTGCCGGGATGTCGGATATTTTATTAGTGGTCGATAAAAAAGGTAATTGTAATTTTATCAATGAGTATGGTCAGAAACTTTTAGGCTACCAGGCAAAGCAGTTGACCCGCAAACGACTCCCAAATTTTCTTGCCGACCTGGACAGGCTTCACAGGGAATACGGCGACGCCATGAAAGTTGAATTGCGCGATTATGAAGCGCTTCTGAAAACAAAAACAGGCAGAACCATTTTATGCAATTGGAATGCCCGCTACCTGTTCGATGGTGAGGGAAAAAATATCGGCGCCATGTGTGTTGGCAGAGACATTTCTGAGTACAAAGCTTTACAAATAAAATTAGAGGCGCATTCAAAGGATTTGGAAAAATTGGTTTCAGAGCGAACCCTGGAACTCAAGGCACAGGTCAATCAAATTTCAAAAATCTTAAAAATTGAGGAAGAGTTAGCGCTGAATATTGAGCCGAAAAAGTTTTTATCCAATTTATGCAAAACAGTAAAAAGCATTGGCTGGCAGGTAGTAATTTTTACCACCAAAGATGAATTATCAAATGAATTCAAGGTAACTGCGTACGAGGGAATTGAAAAAACGCGCATCCGAAAATTCGTGTATGACAGGGATTTTTTGTACAAAAATGTTTTTAAATATATCAGGGATGAGTTTAAAATTAGTAAATCTTACCTGGTCAGAGATTTCAAGGTATCATTAAAAAAATCGACCCGTATTTTTGATTCGGGCAACAATGAAATTTGGGGAAGAAACGATGCGCTCATCATTCCCGTTAAAATCAAAACAAAATTTTTGGGCTTTATGACGTTATTTTCACCCAAAGACAAAAAAATTCCCCAAAAACAGGCAATTCAAGTGCTGGAAATTTTTGCCCACAAAGCAGCAGTCGCGCTCGAAAACCGCCGCTTTTACACGGAAGCTAAAACCCAGGCGCAGGAATTATCCAAAGCCACAAAAATCAAAACAAATTTTTTCACCACCATGTCGCATGAATTACGCACGCCTTTAAATTCGGTAATTTCTTTGACCGATGTGTTATTGAAGGGAATGAGCGGAAAGCTTAATGCCGAACAATTAAAACAGGTAAAAATCATCCGGCAGAACGGAAACGAATTGCTTAAGCTGATCAACAATTTATTGGATTTTTCCAAGATCGATGCCAATAAAATGGAAGTGAATTACACTTATTTTCCAATAACAAAATTGATCAATGAAAATCTGGATACGGTGCGTCCGCTGTGCCGGCAGAAAAATGTTCAATTACAATCAAAGAAAGCACGGAATCTCCCCAAATATATTTTCAGCGATTTGGATAAGATCACCAGAATTTTGTCCAACGTGCTTTCCAATGCGGTGAAATTCACGCACCAGGGAAAAATAAAATTGGATGTAAAGTTTGACAAAAAACCGGGCACGCTTCAAATCACTGTTACCGATACCGGAATCGGGATGTCAAACGATCAATTGGAAAAAATATTTTTGTCATTCAAACAAGTCAGAAATGTTGACAGGCGAAAATACCAGGGCACCGGTTTGGGGCTTACCATTTCCAAAAGAATGGTGGATTTAATGGGCGGAACGATTTCAGTTGAGAGCAAAAAAGGGAAGGGCACAACATTTCATTTTTCCATTCCGGTGAAAGATTTTAGTGATGAAGATAATAAAATAATTGAAAAGCCGGAATCAAATCGAAAGGGAAAAAATCAAAAAAAACCAACTAAAAATAAGGGCAGAAAAAAACCGCTTATTCTATTGGTAGATGACAATAAAGATAATCAATACGCAGTCAAGTTTATTTTGGAAGAACAGGGATACAGGATCGTATTCGCATCAAACGGAAAACAGGGCATTAAACAAGCGCTAAAACAAAAACCGGATTTGATTTTGATGGACTTGATGATGCCCGGAATCGATGGCTATAAAGCAACCCAAAAAATCCGCGAGAACAGCGAAATGAAAAAAACGCCAATTATCGCCATGACTGCAAAAACGATCCAGGAAGATAAAAAGCGGGCGATCAAAGCCGGCTGCAACGAATACCTGGGTAAACCGTTCACCCTGGATTCCATTTTGGCTAAAGTTGAAAAATGGTTGGGAGGTTAAAATGACTGAAAAAGAATTAAAAAGTAGCCTGGAAATATTTGCACATAAAATAAAAAACCCCATTCATGCCGCAGTAATTAATCTTGATGTATTAAAGGTAAAATTGGGTAAGCTGGGCGTGGATAAAAAAACTTTAAAACATCTTGAAATAGTTGCTGCCGAGGTAAAAAGAATAAACGAGATCAATAAAAAATATTTTGGTTATTTGGCTTTGGGTGAAACGGCAAGGAAGAAGAAAAATTTGAAGAAGATTTTGGGGTGAATTATTTTTGAATTCTTGCCATCCGCCGGATTTTTGACAGGATTACAGGATTGTGCAGGATGTAACAAGATCATAATGTTTTTGGAGTTAGTGCCAATAAGAATAAAAAGTTTAAAGGCTTTTAATTGATGGGCTTGTAGAAATACCAGGGGAGAAAAATAAAAGGTGAATGTCTTAACTCACAATTTTGCTGGAATTAATCCGTAAGGATTTTATAATGATGAGATTGTAAGAATTTCAAAGATAAAAAATTAAAAGGTTCACGCACCCATAGGGCACAGGCCTTAAATCCAAATAAGGAATTGATCTTTATATTAACTTAAGAAAAAGGATAATATGAAGTTATGAAAAAAAATAATAATCCTTTATTTCAAAAACTCATCTTATTAATATTTCTCCTGCTTCCCATTTCAAATATTTCCGCTCAAAAAAACGAAAATTTTGCCAATTTCCACCGCATGACAAAACAATATATTGAATGGGCATACGAGAGTTCCAACTGGTTGGAAGGATGTGCAAAAAGTATTGCTGGTTTGAAGATGCAATATCATTCAGCCCTGCCAAATGTGAATGAGGCGCTCATCACCCGTGCCACAACCGGTGTCATGGAAATTGAATGGGAAACTCAATTGATACCCGAAAGCTATTCCGGTAAATATGTGACTTTTGTCTGGTTGGCTGGATTGGGTTCGAATTTGGGTGAAAAAGAATTTAAACTATTTCTTAACCAAAACCATTTGCTTTCTTTTACGTCTTCATCAAAGTCAGAATGGACTATTAAGGGCAAGAAGAAAACAACGTTTAATTTTAAATCTGTTAAAAAAGATGCAGCAAATGATTTGTTTGGTTACATGTTTTTAACAGTGCCAACATCGATGCTGAAAATAAATAAGCCGCAAACGATCCGCGTTGTCGGGGAAAAAGCGGGGAGTCCGGCGTGGTTCATGGCATTCGTAACAACTGATGTGGTTGAGACAATTCAAAAAGCAATTGATGGATTCTGGTATCGTTTGACATGGGAAAATAATTCATCGACTATTACTGCAGAATTTCCGGTAACATGGGAAAAGAAAGTTTTGCGAATAAAGGATCAGGGGAATTTTGATTTTAAAACGAAATTGCACGCGAAGAAGGAAAAGAGCCTGGCAAAGTTCCCGTTGAAGAAAAATTATAAGTTTCCGCTCACCATTGAGGTAGATGGAAAAACCATTGATCGGTTAGATTCTTTGAATGGCGAATGGATCGTTGGTGAAGTACTGGAAGATCGACAAGTCGTGATGCGTGAAAAATCCATTAAAAATAGCCAGCATTTTCTGGAAAGCAGTAAAAACAGCATGATGAATATCACCGAGGGTATCCATAAAGGTTTGTCCTATTTCAAAAATGGTGCGATTCATTTGATTACTTCCAGTCATCAGGATATCGCCTGGATGGACAGCCCCGAGATTTGTACGATCCAGCGGGATACACTCATCATCACACCTGCGTTGGAAATGTTGGCACAAAATCCCTCTTACCACTATTCGGCAGAACAAGCTTTAATGTTGCAAGAATATTTGATTCGTCATCCGGAGAAAAAGGAAAAAATTCATCAATTCACAAAGGAAGGGCGATTGGAATGGGGAGCGACTTATAATCAACCGTACGAGGGAATGTATTCCGGGGAGAGCCTGATTCGCCAGCTTTATTTTGGACGAAAATGGATAAAAAAAACGTTGCCTAATTGTGATTCCCGTCTGGCATGGAATCTTGATGTGCCAAGCAGAACGTTGCAAATGTCCCAGATTCTTAAAAAAAGTGGCGTGAATTATTTACTCTTAAGCCGTCATGAAAAAGGATTTTTCTATTGGCAAAGCCCGGATGGATCGAGAATTGGCGCACACTCTCCGGGGCATTATCACTGGGCGAGTGAACATTTACGTCAAAGTACGTTTGAGGCTTTTAACGCTACAGCAGAATTAATAGCAAGTTGGGAACCGGAATATCGAAAATACAATATCTCACCTGATATTCCATCTATTTTTGCATCTGATATGAGCGGTCCCAAGGATTTTAGAAATTTAATGAACATTTGGAATAATCTCAAATTACGCAGAGGTGATGGTAAAAAAATCACTCAGTCAGCTTTTCCGGATTACAAGTATGCAATTGCCGAATCAGCCCTGGATCGAATTTTTACGGATGAGGCTAATTTACCCGTGATTCAGGGAGAACGACCGAATGTGTGGCTTTATATTCATGGGCCGACGCATCATAAAGCTATTTCTGCCTCCCGGGAAGCGAGCAGGCTACTAACCGCAGCTGAAAAATTTTGTACAATTGAAGCATTGCTTAAAAATGATTTAGAATTATATCCTGCCGAAGAATTATCCCGGGCATGGGAATCTCACATTTATCCTGATCATGGTTGGGGTGGTAAAAACGGACACATCACGGACAGCCTTTTCAAAGCAAAATCAGAATTTGCCCGTGATGCAGGAAAAAAAATGCTTTTAAATTCAATACAAGAAATTTCAAAAAGAGTGAAAACGAATCCAAAGATGGGAAATGCGATCCTTGTTTTCAATGACCTTTCGTGGCAAAGGAATGATCCGATATCGGTCAATTTGAAATTCAAAAAAGGACAGGTGTTTGGGATTCAGATTTTAGATTCACATGGCAAACAAATCGTTTCGGAAATATTTGAAAAAGAAAAATATAAAGACGGAAGCTTGAAAAGGGCTGAAGTCTGTTTCGTAGCTCGAAATGTCCCATCAATCGGGTATAAAACATTTTATGCGAAGTTAGTTAAAAAAGCGCCATCAGAAAAGGAAAGAAAGATTTTGAAAAGCAACATATTTGAGAATGATTTTTACAAAATTACGTTTGCTGATGGCGGAATTAAGCAGATTTATGATAAACAATTTAAGCGTAATCTCCTGCGTACGGATAAATTTTTAGGCGGCGAGCTTTTTACCATGAAATCCGAAGGTCATGGCGCTGGTGAATTTGCAGAAGTTCAGCAGCCCACCATGGAAGGATTTGATAAGGTCAGTAATTATGCACCGAGATGGAAGCAGGTCAACAATAGTCCCGTGGCTGCAGTTTTTGCTTTGGAGCAAAAATTAACGCATTGCACTTTCCAGCAACGAGTAACTGTTTACAAACAGATTAAACGTATCGACTTTGATGTTGATTTGTTAGATTGGGACGGCACAAAAAATCGGGAGTTTCGACTGGCGTTTCCTTTGAATCAGGACAACGCAAAAGTTACTTATGAAGTTCCATTTGGAAAGGTGACAGTTGGTGAAGATGAAATTCCCGGGGCAGCAGGTGAACGGTATGTCCAACCCGCATCAGAAGTTCGTCCCCGCGAAGTTCAGGACTGGATTAGTTCCTCTGATGCGCAATTCGGTTTTACAATGGCTTCCGGTGTTGCGGTATGTGATTATATCGATCCGACTGATTCACCGGTTGAATACCCGATTATTCAGCCTTTGTTATTGGCATCCCGTAAAAGCTGTCACGGGCTGGGCAATTGGTATTTGCAGGAAGGGGATCATCATTTTCATTTTTCTATTTTCTCACATGAACCTAATTGGCAAAATGGTTATCGTTTGGGAAAACAACCCAATCATCCTTTGCAGACAGTTGAAAAATCAGAATCTTCCGGAGAAGAAAAATTGCCGGAAAAGAAAAGTTTTTGTTCGCTGGAAAATAGTAACATTATCATTAGCACGATCAAGAAATGTGAGGATGATGAAACAGTGATTTTGCGTTGTTACGATATGGAAGGTAAAGATTCCGATGTTAATGTGAATTGGTTCACTCCGGTTAGTCGGATTGAAAGAAGGAATCTTATCGAAGAAGAAGGAATGACATTGCCATTAAAGGATCAAAAAATTCATATACGATTGGGGCATCATGCGATTGAGACTTTGAAGATTGTAACTGAATTAGCAGAATAATTTATAGCAGAATTATCCTGCTACAAATCATTCTGCGATAAAATTTTCTTTACATTCATAACAAAGAAAAGACTATTTGCCATATAGTATTGAGTGGATACAACGAAAGAAAGAATAGTTACCATGAATTTTACACCAGACTATCGCAATATTTTAGATGTATTGAACAACAAAAAACCAAAACGTCTCCCGCTTTATGAACATATTATCAGTTCAGTAATAATGGAAAAAATTTTGAATAATCCCTTTGCTGAATTAATTGCAGGAGATCGTGACGACAAGGTTGAATTCTTCAACAATTATTGTCAGTTCTTCAAACAGATGACTTATGATACGGTATCGTATGAATTCTGTATTTCTGAAATCCTTCCCGATCATGGCGCCATTATGGGTGGAAAACCCGGCCCGATTCAGACACGTGAAGATTTTGAGAAATTCCCCTGGGATGAACTCCCCACACGATTTTGGGAAAAAGCAGAACCACAATTTCAAGCGCTGGTAAAAAGCCTTCCGGCTGGGATGAAAGCGATTGGCGGTGTTGGCAATGGTGTGTTTGAAATTAGCGAAGACCTGGTCGGTTACGAATATTTGAGCTACATGCAAATTGACTATCCCGAACTGTATGCTGATTTGTTTAAAAAAATTGGTGATTTAATGAAGACGATTTGGGATCGTTTTCTCAAATATTATACTGACTATTTTGTCGGCTGCCGTTTCGGAGATGATCTCGGTTTCAAAACAAATCTCCTTTTATCACCAGAGACAATTAAACAACATATCCTGCCGCAATACAAACGAATTATTGATGCAGTCCATCAAGCCAATAAACCGTTTTTGTACCATTCCTGCGGTTGTATTTTTGATATGATGGAAGATGTGATCGAGATCGGTATCGACGCAAAACATTCCAATGAAGATGTAATCGCGCCTTATGACAGGTGGATTGAATTGTATGGTGACAGGATTGGATTGTTCGGCGGAATTGATGTTGATCTTTTGTGCCAGGAAAAGCCTGAAAAGATCACTGAAAAAATAGTTAAATTGGGTACGAAGTTTAGAAAAATAGCAAAAGGATATGCGCTGGGTTCTGGTAATTCAATTCCCGATTATGTGCCGGTTGAAGGCTACCTGGCAATGGTCAGAGCAGCGCAGCGAATTCGGTTGGATGAACAAAAATATTGATTTTCCCGGAGTGCTGGATTAGTGGAGTATTGGAGTAATGGGATTTGTGTTTCAATAATGCGACAAGTCGCATCTACCTGGATACGATCCATTACTCCTATTTGATAATTAATTTGTAACTATTAAGCGGTTACATAATTTTTATAATTCATTTAATATGATTAATTTCTGGATGAATATTTAATAATAATTAATCATCTACGAGGATTTTGATTCTTGGGAATTACTATTTTTACAATAATATTACCTCGACGAGGTAAATAATTATTTACAAACTCAAACGACACTGGATTTTGCATAAATTTTATCGAGAAATGACATCGTGACTGATTTGTTATCCACATTTTTTTGCTGAAAACATCGTAGATGTTTTATTGTTGTAAAATAAATCGTTTCCAAAATTTACATCCTCGTAGAGGATGAATAAAACAATTGGTACCTGGGATCATCCTATATCCTAATTTCCAATTGAAATACAATGTTGAAGCTTTAAGAATAGTTTACCAGACAATTGATGCCCGCGGTGAAGTTGTACAGGCTTCGGGAGCGTTGATGGTTCCTATTGGTGCTGATAGCCTTCCCATGATGAGTGTACAACATGGTACAGAAACTTTTCGGGAGTCGGTCGCATCTGTAAATCCGACCAATATGGCAGAAGGATATTTGGGCTTGGTTGCTGCATCCATGGGCTACTTGATCACGCTTCCCGATTATCTCGGTTTTGGTGTTTCCGAAGTGCTTCATCCTTATGTCCATGCAAAAACCAACGCTATCACAGTAATTGATCTTTTGCGAGCTGTAAAATCCTACAGCAACGAAAAAAGTATCATTACAAACGGACAGCTTTTTCTTGCCGGATATTCAGAAGGAGGTTATAGTATTACCAGTTGAATCTTTGTTTTTTATGCAAAAGAATTTCTAACCCAG
>JACKQG010007170.1_pt1 | contig 11375 bp, 9 predicted proteins | sample 8237621 | NCBI WGS metagenome assembly JACKQG01 (sample SAMN15677084, study PRJNA649215) | marine metagenome | biome: marine; feature: Black Sea; material: saline water; isolation source: suspended particulate matter (SPM) from the Black Sea western gyre | collected 2013-06-09/2013-06-10 | depth... | reverse complement strand
CGGCACCGCCCCCCACACGAAGGTTACGGCCAGCAGCCCCCAAGGCTCTTTTTCGTAACGATCGCCCCACCAGATGAGCAGGGCGTAGAGGATTGTGGGTGCTACCGCGGCCAGGAGAGAGAAGCCGAACCCCAGTGCGCTGCTAGCCAGTTCCATCTGTGCTGTGCCTCCGTGATCAGCGCCGTCGCAGTCGGCGCAAGGGCTTGGCGAACGTGGAAGGGAAGTGCACCCAGAGGCCGCTGGGCTTGCCGCCGATCTTGCCCTGGGCCAGGCTCTGCAGGAACTCCGCCGGCCCGTCGAAGGGCGGCAGTTGGACGTAGCCGCGCCCCAGTTCCCAGACCGTATGCGCATCGCTGCCGGCGGTGGCCAGTTTGCCGTAGCGCTCGGCCCATTCTGCGGCCTTGCGGTTGTCTTCTTGCAGGAGGCAGCGGGCGTTGAACACTTCCAGGGCGTCCACCTGGTCAATGATCTCCTCCAGTGCCCCGCGGGCCAGGGCCGAGGCGCGCAGGCTCTCGAAGGGATGGGAGACGCTGATCACCGCGCCCTGCTCCCGCAGGCGGGCGATGGCCTCCTGCGGCGTCAGATCCCTGGGGATCTCTTCCTGCAAGAAGTAGGCGATGAGCTCGCCTTGGGTGGTGTCTATCTCCTGGCCGACGATGATCAGGTCGGGGGCCAGCGCCTGTGCCGCCACTGCTCCGGCGATGGTGTTGTGGTCGGTGATGGCGACCTTGGCCAACCCCTTGCGGCGGCAGGCGGCGATGAGCGCTGGCAGCTTCGTAAAGCTGTCTTTGGAGTAGCGGGTGTGGACGTGAAGGTCAATTTTCCAGGTCAAGGTGAAGGTTCCAGGTTGGCAGGTTTCAGGAGATGCAGAGAGCGGCCACCCAGCTTTTGCCGGGTGGCCGTTTGACTTATCGAGTGTTCGTGGTGGCCACTTCAGCAGTTCAGGCGGCCGCTGAAGTGGCCACTACGAGCCAGGGCGAGACTCGGTAGATCCAAGAAGCTCGCGGTGGACTGCCAAGTCCACCGCCTTTCTGCCGGACTTGGCAGTCCGGCAAGAGCAAATCCTGTATCTGCTGAGGCTAAGCGCTTTCCGCCTCGCTCTTGGCCCCGGCGATCACACCATCGGCGACGTGGGAAGGCATGACCTCGTAGTGGGAGAACTCGATCTCGTAGACGCCACGCCCCTGGGTCATGGAGCGCAGGTCGGTGCCATAGCGCTGTATCTCCGCCAGCGGCGCCTGGGCGATGACCAGGCTCTTGCCCCGTTGCTGTTCCATGCCCATCACCCGTCCCCGCCGGGTGTTCAGATCGCCCAGCACGTCGCCCATGAACTCCTCCGGCACGGTGATGGTCATGTTCATGATGGGCTCCAGAAGCACCGGGCTGGCCTGCAGGAACACTTTCTTGAAGGCCTCGCGTCCGGCGACCTGGAAGGCGATGTCCTTGGAGTCCACGGGGTGCTCCTTGCCGTCGTACACCTCGCAGCGCACGTCCTCGATGGGATAGCCGGCCAGCACGCCCCGCTCCAGCACGGACTTGATACCCTTTTCGATGGAGGGGAAGAAGGATTGGGAGATGGCGCCGCCGAAGACGCGTGATGTGTCGTAATCGAAGCCTTCGCCCCGTGGCAAGGGCCTGACTTCCATGTGCACTTCGGCGAACTGGCCGGAGCCGCCGGTCTGCTTCTTGTGCCGATACTGGTCGGCGGCCGAGCGACTCACCGTCTCGCGATAGGGCACTTTGGGGACGGCCGTGGTCACGCCGACGTTGAACCTCTCCTCCAGCCGCTGCACGGCGATGTTCACGTGGGTGTCGCCCATGCCGGCGAGGATGGTCTGCCGGGTGCTGGGCTCCTGCCGCCAGCGGAGGGTGAGGTCCTCCTCGCACAGGCGGGTCAGCGTGGTGCCCATCTTGGCCGAGTCGGCCTGGGTCTTGGGGCTCACCGCCACCTCGTAAAGGGGGTAGGGATAGCTGGTGGCAGGCAGCACGAGCGGATGCCCCTTGTCGGCCAGGGTGTCGCCCGTGCGAGTCTCGGCCAGACGGGTCACGGCGCCGATGTCCCCGGCCACCACCTGGGCGACGGGGGTCTGCTCCCGGCCGCGCATCATGTAGAGCTGGCCGATACGCTCTTCCTCGCCCTTGGTAATGTTGAAGACGCGGCTGTCGGAAGGCAGTGTGCCCGAATAGACACGGAAGTAGCTCAGCCGGCCCACGTAGGGGTCGGCCAGCGTCTTGAAGACCAGCGCGGCCAGCGGCCCGGCAGCATCCGGGCCCAGCACTTCCTCTGCTTCGGTGGCCGGATTGGTGGCCGTGACCGTGCCCGCTTCCGCTGGCGAAGGCGCGAAGTCCACGATGGCCTGCATCAGCGGCTGGACGCCGATGTTCTTCAACGCCGAGCCGCAGAGCACAGGCACCATGGTGCCTTCCTGCATGCTCAACTGTAAACCCTGGATGATCTCCTGCGGCGAAAGATCCTCTCCTTCGAAGTACTTCTCAATCAAGGCGTCATCCGTCTCGGCGGCGGCTTCCACCAGGGCAATCCGTGCTTCCTCCGCTTCTTCGCTCAGGTCGTCTGGTATGGGCGCTTTCTCACCCTTCTCTCCCAGATATGCCTTCATGGTGACCAGGTCCACCACGCCGCGGAAGTCCGCTTGTTTGCCGATGGGCAGTTGCAGGGGAACGAAGGTGGCGTCGAAGTTCTCCCGCAACGAAGCCAATGCCCGGTCGAAGTCAGCATTCTCGCGATCCATCTTGTTGATGAAGGCCAGGCGTGGCAGTTGCCGCCTGTCGGCGTAGTTCCACACCAACTCCGTGCCCACCTCGACGCCGGAGACGGCGTCCACCAGCACCACGGCCGCGTCGGCGGCCTGGATGCCGCTCAACATGTCGCCGACGAAGTCCACGTAACCGGGCACGTCGAGCACGTTGACCTTGGCCCCGTTCCATTCGTAGGGCAGCAGAGCCATCTGCACGGAGATCTTGCGCCGGACCTCTTCTGGATCGTAGTCGGAAACGGTGTTACCGTCGTCCACGCGGCCCAAGCGGTTGCTGGCCCCGCTGTCGAAGAGCATGATCTCGCCCAGCGACGTCTTGCCTGCGCCGCCGTGCGACAGCAGCACCACGTTACGAATCTGGTCCGTCTTGTAAATCGTCATTCATGCCTCCTCACACTACTGAAGCGTATTGATGATCAAAGTCACGGTGGACTAATCGAATCCTCAATCTCTGAGATGACCTGCTCGAAAACTGGGAGCCTCAGACGAGCAATTGGTTTGATAAGAAGTGGTTGCTCTAGAATGTCTCGTTGCCTACAGATACTCATTCCAGACTTCGTCCCCTTCGTTGTCCCACAGTTCTGCAAAGGTGATCTCTGCTGCGCTCTGAAGCTGGCTGTGTAATAGTCTCTCGTCGTCCTGTTTTGGGATTACATTACAATGAGCACTGTTGTATCTTTGGGGAGGGTGATATCTTCGAGTAGTTCGATCACTCGATCACCCCTGTATGTCGCTGAGAGAGTTCTCATGACCCTATTCTCCCTCATTCATTCATTCCAACTCGTTATTGCCCAACACATTGTAAACGAAAAGGGAGTAGCTGTCAAAGAGGGAGGTCAGGTATCAGTGATCTGTGATCAAGGCTCGTGCTCCTGGATATCCTGATCAGCAATACCCACTGACGGATCACCCAATGGCAGTAACATGTACTGTTTAGAGGGCGACATAGGCGCCAGGCACTGGGTCCGTTGGATGGGATTTCAAAGAAAGCTCGACTTGGATTGTCGAATCCAAGCCCTACCCGCTGCATTTGGCAATCCAGCGGGCGCAGTTGGAGTGGGATCTCGCCGCACGAAGCGTTATCCCATTGAACGGACCCAGTCCCGGGGCTTGAAATCGGGGCGAAACTTGATTGTCAAAGGTCCTGAGCCATCTCGGCATCTGCCGAGTGTGGCGCTCCGCGTCTACATCCAGACACTATGCCTGCGGGGCTTCATGAAAGTCTATCGCTTGACAATCCGTTATAGTCTAACTCGCAAGAGATAGTGTGCGTAGTCCATGCCCAGAGGGGTGATGCGCTGCGTGTCGGGATGGAACAGATTCCCTGTGGGATACTTCTCGTTGCTCAGGCTGAACCAGGCCCAACGCTGCACCAGACGGTTGCCGTCGGGAGGATAGCCCAGGCTATCGTCGGCGGCGGTGAGGAAGAAGTCGAAGCTCGCATACATGAACTCCCGCACCCGCGGATGATCGAAGCCGTAGTCGGCGGGCATCAGGATGCCGTACTCGCTGATGATGAGCGGCTTCTCCCTTTCGCCCTTCTCCTTCATCCAGCGTCGGAAGGCGATGATCTGTTGCTTGAAAATCTCCACGTCATCGTGATCCTCGATCTCGTAGAGCAGGCCACTGGTGGCGTCTATCCCTGGGGGAATGTCCACGCCCCAGGAGTCCTTCTCCTCGCGCAGGATGAAGGCGTGGACGTTCCACACATCCACGGGCATCACCTCCCCGGTGAGATCATGGTAGGCGTCCAGGATCATGTCCAGGTACTGGAAGCGGAGAGGCGTGGGCTGCGAGACGCCGCCGATGGCCACCTGGCAGGAAGGATCCGCCTTCTTCAGGGCGAAGTAGATCTGGTGATAGCTGCGGGCGTAGTCGGCGGGCATCACGTTGCCCTGCCAGATGACGTCCGGCTCATTGCCGATGAGCCAGAGAGAGCCCGGGTTAGCGGCAGCGATGGCGCCGATGGTATCCAGGTCAGGACGATACACGCTCTCCGAGAGCCAGACCATTTGGGCATACTCCATCCCCTGCGGGCGTGGGGGGTGCATGCTTGTGCGCCAGTCGAGGTACCAACCGGCGCCCAACTGGCCGACGTCGTATTGCTCAATGGAACCGAGCTCCGCGGCGACGCCCACGCCGAAACGCGCTCGGAGGGAGACTGTCTCCCTCTCCCTCTGGGAGAGGGCCGGGGTGAGGGGGGCGAGCATTCCTGTGGACGTTGCGGAGGGGGGTGCGAGAGGTGTGCTGGCTGGCTCAGTGGTCTCTACTGCCACAGCGCGTGTTGTGGGCAGTGAGGAACGTGTGGACAGCGGCGTGGGGACCAGCCTCTCCACGGGTGTCGGCGGCGCAGAAGCGCGCCAGGGAGGGGCGTTGAGCAGGCCGGAGCGGCAACTGCCGGCGATCAGAAGCGCCCCGGCCGTCAATATGACCATCCCCGCCCTTTGTGCAGAGGGGCAGAGGTGCGGAGGTGCATGGGAGCGGGGGAGACGGGGAGAGGGGGAGATGGGGAGACCTTCTCCGTGTCTCCTTGTCTCCATGTCTCCTTGTCTCCGTGTCACGATTGGCGGCTCCTGAGGAAGGGTATCTTCCCCAGCCAGCCGCGCTTCGGTTTGTGGCGCCGCTTGCGGCGGCCTGTTCTTTCGCTGTCGCTCGAATAGTAGTAATAGTAGTGGTAGTAGTAGCCGCCGCGGCGGGCAGAGAGCTTATTCAGCACCACGCCCAGCACATTGCCTCCGACCTTCTGCAGGTTCTCCACGGCGCGTCCGGCCAACCCCCGCCGGGTGGCCCCGGCGTCGACCACGAGCAGCGTGCCGTCCATCTGCATAGCCAGCACGGCGGCATCGGTGACGGCCAGGCTGGGCGGGCTGTCGAAGATGACCACGTCGGCTTCGCTTTTGAGGTGCTCGATGAGGCCCTTCATCCGTTCGGAGCCCAGGAGCTCGGACGGATTGGGCGGCAGAGGCCCGGTGGTGAGCACCCTCAGGTTCTCCACTTTGGTGGGCTGCAGGTAGGCGCCTGGGCTGGGGTTGGCGTGCAAGAGGGCGTTGGTGAATCCCTCGTTGTTGGGTATCTGAAAGATCTTGTGCAGGACAGGTCGTCGCAGGTCGCTATCCACCATGATGACGGAATGGCCGGCCTGAGCCATGACCACGCCGATGTTGGCCGCGGTGACGCTCTTTCCTTCGATGGGATTGGCGCTGGTGACCAGCAGCGTCTTCAGCGGCCTGTCCACCGAGGAGAACTGCAGATTGGTGCGCAGGACGCGGTAGGCCTCGGAGATAGGGGATTTGGGATGGTCGGCGGTAATGAGCTTATCGGCGAGCGTGTCTCCTTCTATGCGGGCGATGGCGCCGAGGGCGGAAAGGCCCAAAGCTTGCATAATGTCATCAGGCGTCTTGAGGGTATCGTCCAGATACTCCAGGAGAAAGGCCGCGCTGACCGCCAGGATGAGGCCAATGGCGGCAGCCAACAGGATGGTCAACGTTTTCTTGGGGCCGATGGGAACGGTGGGCACGGTGGCGGGCTCCACCACGGTCAGGACGTTGACCGACCCCTCGCCCAGGCTGTTCAGCAGTTGGGCATAGTTGGCCTGATAGGTGTTGAGCTTCTGCTGCAAGGCGGCGATCTGGTTCTGGGTGTCAGCGATCTGCCGGGCGCTGAACATGCCGTCCAGGGCGTCCTCCAGCCGGCCGATCTCTTCCTTGGTGAGGTCAATGTTGGCTTCCAGGTCGTTGAGCTGTTGCTCGATGAACTGGCGGCGTTTTTGCTGCTCCTGCTGGGGCTGAGTGGGGCTCTGTAAAATAAGCTGGCTGGCCAGCTCGCTGGCCACGGCCGCGGCCCGTTCCGGGCTGGTGTCCACGACCTGGATTTCCAGGAGCTGGGTATTGGCCACCGGCTTGACGTTGTACTCCGGCAGCCAGGACAGCCCCAGCGCGTTCATGGTGGCCTGGCGCACAGGCTGACGCTTGGCCACCTCGCTGTAGGTCTGGGCCAGCGCCTGGCCGAGCCAGAAGTCGGTCTGGTTGACATCTTGCTTCTGCAGCGCCTGTCCCACCAACAAGGTGGTCTTGGCCTCGTAGATGGGCGGCTGCTGTCGGGTGGCCAGGGTGCTGGAGACCGAGGCCACCAGCGTGGCCAGCACGATCAGCCACAGCCACTTCCAGATCACTGCTGCATATTGGCGTAGTTCCATGTCTCCTCCGTTAGATTGGTAGATTGGGGAACTGGTACATTGGTAGATTGGGAAACTGGTACATTGGTGAATCGGTCATTGCCTTGCCCCCACCGATTCACCAATGGTCCAATCTACCAATCTACCAACCTACCAACCTACCAACTACTACATTGTAGCTCAATCAGTTCCTTGTGTCAAGCGGCTATTTGATCCACACCGGATCCCAGTCGTTCCATGGGTTCTTGCTGACATTCCGCCGCTCGCTGCCGTCGGCGTTCATGACCCATATCTGCTTGCGGCCTGTCTCCATGTTAGACCAGAAAGCGATCTGAGTGCCGTCCGGAGACCAGGTGGGGTGCTTATCCCACTCCCAATCGTTGACCGTCAACCGCTGGCGTCCCTGGCCATCACTTTGGATGACGAAGATCTCGTCGTTCCCCGGCTCCTGGGACACAAAAGCGATGAGATTGCTCCGAGGCGACCAGACGGCGTCATAGCTCATACTCTTACCCGCCGTCAATGGCCGTGGGAGGTCCTGTCCAAGGGTGGTGACGAACAACTGAGGGATGTCCTCTGGGTTGTTTCTAACGAGCACTTTTTCGTTACCATCGGGCGAGAACGGCTCTCGCTGGAGAGCGACATCGTAGGGCCAGCGGCTGGTCAGCAGGGCCACGCGGCGGCCGTCCGGGTCCATCACGTACACCGCAACCTCTCCGCCGCGGTCGGAAAGAAAGGCGATCTTGCCCTTGAGCACAGCGGGGATGGTAAATGAAGAAAGAGGCGGCGTGGGAGTGCTCGTTGGCGTCGGTGTGAGGTCATGCAGATAGATCAGAAGCGGCGTGGGTGTGGCTGTGATCACGTGAACCGGCGTCGGAGTGTTGCGGCCGCGGCTGGTCAGGGCGGCGATCGTGGCCTGGGCGGAGATGGCCGTAGCCTCAGCCGCGTTTCCCGCTACGATGGCCACCGCCCAGTTAGATGGCAAGGGGGTGGCGGTGCCCTCGCCGGCCGTGCGCGTCGCTTCGGCGATCGCCATAGCCAGGGCGGTCATCACGTTTTCCGGCGTAGGGGCGGTAGGGGTGGCGGTCACGACCACAAGCGTGGGCGTGGGCGTGGCGGTGACCACGTTAGGCGGCATGGGCGTGAAGGTGCCCGTGGTCAGGGCCACAGCCGTAGCGTAAGCGGAGATGGCCGTGGCCGTGGCCGCGTTCTGCGGCGTAGGTGTGTTGGTCACCACGATCATCGGCGTGGGTGTGGCCAGGTTGGGCGGCGTCGGGGTCGCTGTGCCCACCAGGGTGGCCTGGGCCGTGGCCGTGGCCATCATGGCGGCGACGGTGAGCACGTTCTCCGGAGTAGGTGTGCTGGTCACCACGATCGGTATCGGGGTATTGGTCGCCGTCGGAGTAGGAGGAACCGGGCCTGTGCTGACGAACAGGATCGGCCCGTTCCCGCGGCTGGCCGGACCGTAGCCACTGTCCCAGGCGAAGACGTTGTTGGGCCCGGCCTGGGGGCCATCCAGCCGGAAGGAGATCGCTCCGTCCAGCACGCGCTCTTCCAGGAGGCGCTGTTGCTCATCGGTGAAGATGAAGACGTTGGTTACGCCCAGGCCCAGGTCGCTGGAGTCCAGCACCAGCGATAGGGTTTGCTCCTCCCTGGCGTTGTGGATGTCCTGATAGCTATGGGATTGCCACCCCAGGTTCACCTCAGTCTCCAGCATCCGCAGTTCCCAGCTCCCCCCGACGCCCAGGCGTTGGGCGTCCAGGCCGGTCAGCCGCAGTTCAGCGTACATGATGGGCGCGCCGGGGGGGATGTAAGAGAGATCGAACTGCATGGCACTGTGGTATATCACCCTGCTATGGACGCCGACGTGCAGGAAGGAATCGCCGAAGTGATTTCCTCTCTCCTCATCGCTGGCCACCCATCCTACCGCGCCGGCCGAGGGTCGCAGAGTAAAGACGCGGCCTCCGGGCCATGGCGTGGGCTCTACCATCGGTAAGGCCACCGGCGGGGAAGCGGGGACCCTGGTGGGCACCGGAACCGGAGTAGGAGTGGGCTGGGGTGTGCTGATGCGTGTAGGCGAGGGGCTGACAATGGCCGGTGCCGAAGCAGGGGAGGTGTGGCCTGAGCTCATCAGGATGGACCCGTAGCGCCAGACCACCAGGGCCAGCAATATCAGTGCCGTCCCCCACAGGAATGGCCGCCACCAGGGGCCCGACGGCACACCTTCCTCGTCGGCGATCTCGCTTTCGGCCTGCAGCGGCCGGGGCTGGTGTGGAACGGGTTGCGGCGGCGTGACGTAGCGCGGGCAGGCCGGATGTCGCTCTGTCAGGCAGAAGCGGCTCTGGTGTTGCAGTTCGATCTCCACCGGCGCAGAGGAAGCAAAGCAACGGTGTGTCTCGTCAGGGTACGACAGGTGCAGCGATGGGTCTTCGCTGAGACCCAGGTGAGGGCAGTGAGTTACGGGCATAGGTTTAGATCCTGAGTTGGCGCAGACGGTTGACTCGTGGTATAATAGCTTCGGAATCGGTGCTTAACTGTAGGGAATGGCGTGCCTATGTTCAGGGTGGAGGGGTAGGCAATGGCGGTGAAAGAGCGAATCATAGCCAGGAGGCGACGGCAATATGGGCGTGCCCTGGCAGAGGCGATACAGCACATCATGGCTGCTCTGGCCCGCAGACCGGAAGTCGAGCGGGCGATCCTGTTCGGATCGTATGCTGAAGGCCGCTGCGATCTGTTCACCGATCTGGACATCCTGATCGTCACGGCATCACCGCTGGATTTCGTCACCCGGACGGCGGAGATGTACCGCTACCTGTCGAGTCCTGTAGACATGGACCTGCTGGTCTACACGCCTGAAGAGCTGGAACGCAACAGAGATCGAGGCTTTATCCGTCAGGCATTGGAGAAAGGAAAGCTCATCTATGAGAAAAAGACCCCTTGAGGAAGGTCAGCGTTGGTTGAGACAGGCCCAGGAGGACCTGCATTGGGCTCGTCACCTGGCCGAGCAAGGTGCCTACCACCTGGCCTGCTTTCTTGCACAGCAGGTGGCAGAAAAAGCACTGAAGGCCTTCCTCTATGCCCAGGGTGAGGAAATCGTCGTCGGCCACTCCGTCGAGCGTCTGCGTGCGGCGGCGGCAACATTCAAGCCTGAATTCCGGACACGTGGGCGATCGTGGAGCGTGTTAGACGGCTATTATGTCCCGACACGTTATCCCAACAGTCTGCCCGATGGCATCCCGGCCGATGTTTACACCCAGCAGGCAGCAGCAAATGCTGTTGAGCTGGCCGGCGAAGCTGTGGACTTCGTGGCCACGCTGTTGGCCGAAGCGGAGGTTAAGTGGAACACGACCTTGATCTGACCGCCATAGCCGACTATCTGGCCAGTCGGGATGACATCCTGGCAGCTTACGTGTTCGGCTCGGCGGCTGAGGGTGTGGCCCACCGATTGAGCGACCTCGACGTCGCCTTGCTGTTGCCGCTGACCGCCGAGCTGTGGCCCGGCTTGACACGCGCCTGGAAGTGATGGCCGCCCTGGAGCGACTGAGCCAGCGGCCGGTAGACGTTTGGATAATCTCTGGTGTCGTCAGAATCAAAAGCCCTGCTGAAGGCCTGGATTCAGGGAGAAGGCAGTGAAAGGTAAGGTGAAGTCGGATGACTGAAGCGCAGACACTTCGAGAAACCAGCCCCATCTACTCTGTGGATGTTGATGAGATCCAGCTTGCCGGACAACCGCTCATCATTGAGCGCCGGGGCAAGCCCATTGCCGCCGTGGTGCCTTTCGATGAATATCGGCGTTTCTCCGCCTGGCGGGAAGAGCGCGCAGCCAGAAGAGCATGGGTACTGGAACAGGATCCTCGCCGCCGGATGTCAGCCCAGGAATGGCACGCTCACTTCGAGGCCATGGAGCGCTTCGCCGCGCACTTCGATGACATCACCCCGCAGGAACTGGAAGCCGAAATCGCCGAAGCGATTGCCGCTGTCCGGGATGAGCAGAGAGGTGAGAGCGGTCGGTGAAGTGTGCTCGTGCCAGGACTGTATGTGGTCAAGAAAGTCGAGGCTGATCCATCAGATGACAAGTTCCTCGCCTGCGCTCTGGAAGGAGATGCCGATTTCATTGTCAGCGAGGATCCGCATCTACGGAATTTGAAGCAATATCAGGGCACTCGCATCATCTCTCTGGAGCAGTTTTCCAGGAAGTTGGAACTGCGCTGAGATCCCTGTCTCCCTCACGCCATCTCTCCCTCTCGCCCCGTCCCCTTGTCTCCTCATCACCCTCACTCCCCCGCGCCTCCGCTCCCTTGCTCCCCTGCTCCTTGTCCCCTTGTCTCCCTCTCTCAGCAAGGCGTCCACGATGCGTTGGGCGGCGTGACCATCGCCGTAGGGGTTGACCGGGCGGGCCATGGCGGCGTAGGCTTGCGGATCGTCCA
>JACKQG010007169.1_pt1 | contig 11377 bp, 12 predicted proteins | sample 8237621 | NCBI WGS metagenome assembly JACKQG01 (sample SAMN15677084, study PRJNA649215) | marine metagenome | biome: marine; feature: Black Sea; material: saline water; isolation source: suspended particulate matter (SPM) from the Black Sea western gyre | collected 2013-06-09/2013-06-10 | depth... | reverse complement strand
TCTTTATCTTTCCGTCTACTCCGCCTATCCATTCTATAGTTGGTACCGGCACAAAGACCTCCTTCAATTATTAATTATCAGCAAATAAATCCATTTTGCATTTCATGTAATAAAAACAAGAAAATGGAAAGGATTTTACTGTTTTGATTTTTTCAGTAATTTTTTAACTTTTTTATCTTTCTCAATAACCTTTTCAGCCTGCTTCTTCTTAAAATCAATAATCTTCTTTTTAAGAGCCTTGTCCGCAGTACTCAAAATCTGAATTGCCAGGATCGCCGCATTTTTTGCGCCGGCTTTTCCTATCCCGACAGCAGCAACCGGAACACCACCCGGCATTTGCACGATAGAATAAAGGGAATCCAGCCCTCCCAGATCCTGCGTCAGCATAGGCACTCCAATAACAGGAATAGAAGCCATTGACGCTATTACACCCGCAAGATGTGCAGAACCACCCGCACCACCGATTATCACCTTGTAACCCTTCTTCTCAGCCGTCATCGCATACTTATGCGCTCGCTGTGGCGTCCTATGACAGGATATTACATCAACATCATATTTTACTCCAAATTCATCAAGAACATTAAGTGTCTCCTGCATAGTACTCAAATCAGAATCACTACCCATTACAATTCCAATTTTTTTATCCGGCATGCCGTCCTCCCAACAGTTAATTATAGTTAATTTGTGAAATTAGTGTCTATTAATGGAACCAATTTAGTCATGAAATAAGCCAGACTCTTCGCTGCACTTCTTGTTTGTTTGTTAAGGCGACTTAAAAGTGCCAGTTTTTGAGGGTTCTTCAAAACGCTCAATGCAATGTTTGTAACCTTAACCTTGCCCTCATCAGAAATCATATTGTCATAATCAAGATGAAGATCATCATCTATATCATCAGATATTGAGCGTATTGCCGCAAACCCGACTCCCTTCTCATATGCTACTTCCGCAACAGCCGCACTCTCCATCTCAACCGCTAGAAAAGAGTTCTGCTCTCCAATCCTTCTTTTTGTGCTTGCCTTGCTTATAACCTTGTCAACAGTTAACAGATTACCAAAGTGCAGTTTTGACTCCGGATCACTATTAAGTTGTCTTGCTAACTGAGCGATCTCTTTTTTACAGACAAAATCAGCTTCAAGTTGTAATTCTTCTCCGTCTAAATCGCGCTGTTTGGTATAACCGACACGTTCTGCAACAACCAGATCACTAACGTTAAGACCGTGACTTATACCCCCTGCAACACCCGCTGAAATCAAAAGATCAACACTCGTAGACTCTAATAAACAAGATGCTGCTTTAATGGCATTTTTCCTGCCAATACCACCTTGAACAAGCGTAAGAGGCTGGCCGTTCATATCGCCCTGATAGAACGGAATCTCATCTATACTAAACTTCTTAGAAACGTTCATACAGGCAACTAATGGGCTTATTTCCTGTCGTATCGCACACAAAACAGCTATCATCTTTTGCTCTTGATATAAATATCAAAAATATTAAATCTTGTAAGACTTGATCAATTTTCCTGCGGCAAGGAGTCAATACGACAGTTATATCATGATGAGACCGTGAGCAGAATTTTACAAACCTGTAACCCTATCAAATCTCGATATTTATGTCAATTTATTTATTATATATTCTTACCATCTAGACAGTTACCAATGTTGATAAAGTACTACAATTCATACCTGAAGATTCATTCTTCCGTAAGCATGACAATTAATGTATAATCTGAAATCCATCAAACAATTACAAAATAAAAGGTATAAATAATGAGAAGTTCACTCAAACAGACATATTCTATTAGTAAATATTTAATAAAGAAGAAAATTTCCTCAGTTAAACGGTTTCCCCTTGTACTGATGCTGGAAATTACACACAACTGCAATCTTACATGCGAAGGCTGCGGCAGGATTCAGGAATTTAAGGAGACAATGGATAGGAAAATGAGTGTGAGCGAATGCATGCACGCCTCTGAAGAGTGTGGAGCACCTGTGGTATCAGTCACCGGAGGAGAACCATTCCTTCATCCTGACCTGGATAAGATCGTAAACGGATTAATTGCAAAAAAACGGCATATTTACCTCTGCACAAATGGAATTACTCTGGGAGATTCTTTAGATAACTATTCACCAAGCCCTTACTTAAACATAAATGTGCATCTGGACGGAATGGCTGAAACCCATGACAGGATCGTTGGAGCAAAAGGTATATTCAAGAAAGCGTCGGATTCTATCAGGAAAGCAAAGCAGTTGGGATTTACTGTATGCACCAATACAACAATTTTCAAGGATACCGATCCTAAAGAGATTGAAGAACTATTTGCATACCTGACAGAGATTGGAATTGACGGCCTTCTTGTCTCACCAGGATTCAGTTTTGAGGACAACTCAAATGACGTTTTTATTCAGAAAGAGGAATTTCACAGAAAATTCAGCTTTATCTACGAACTGTCGAAGAAGTACAAAACAATGAATACACCTATGTATCTGAAGTTCCTAATGGGTGAAAGGGATCTGAAGTGCACACCGTGGGGCAACCCTACGAGAAACTACCTTGGATGGAAAGGCCCCTGCTACCTGATCACCGATGCATATCATAAGACTTTCAAAGAGCTGATGGATAACACTGAATGGGACAAATACGGTACTGACAAAGATTCCCGCTGTAAGAATTGTATGGTGCACTGCGGATTTGAACCAACAGTTGTCCTGGAGTCCGGAAAAAGCCTGAAGGACATATACGAAATGGCAAAATGGAATTTCAGCTGATAGAGAAGTGGGATCTGAGATAGTGATTATAAAATCACAAGTCCATCATCCAACATATATAAGCCTAGTCAGACGTCTTCAGTTCTCGATAAAGCAATATCCCACCAATAGTAGTATTGACATAAAGCGTACAAAGCCGCCACAAAAACGTATATATAGCGGCTACCGGTGACGCCACAAGGGATGCCATCAATACAAGAGAACTTACCTCTGCGATGCCGGAGGCTCCGGGAGTAGGGCTGAAATAACTGACCAGGGTAATAAACAGTTGGATATACATTACATCAGCTACACTTACGCTGCCACCCAGTCCAATAATTATGAAATATGGTATAATCAAACGAATAGCAAAGAAAACGCAAGTTAATAAATAACCCATAATTAAAGCAATTTTGCCGCGTTTGGCCATTAAAACTATTGATTCCCTGCAACTTACAAGTCCTTCTGCAAACTTTTTGAGAAAATTCTCTATCTTTCCATTCTCGTCCTTAATTATTCCTTTATTTTTAAAGTGCGTAAACAGAGTAAACTTTAAATTATTAATTAAGTGTGTAAAGAGCATGCAGACAACAAAAATCAATGTCGTAATACCTACTGCAACGGAGGCGCTCTTAATCATCATTTGCAGGGAGTACCCCATTGTTGGAGAATGAAACAGGGCGGTTGAAATAAGAGCGGTAATCAGGAAAAACAGGGTACAGACAAAGCATAAAATAGAACCTGCTGAAGCTTGTGAATAGGGAATTTTATCTCTGGCAATAAAATATATCTGGGCAACACCGCCACCGGTCTGTGATGGTGTTATTGCTCCCATAAAGATGTTAGCATATGCTGCCTTAATTGAGGTGAGGATTGTAATACGCGGGTTGATTACACGCATGAGGAAATAAATACGTGCACCGGTAATAATGCCTTCAAACCATGACAGAAAAAAGGCAATGCCCAGCATAAAAAAGTTTATTTTAAAGGAAATATTGAAGGATATGCCACCGCTTTGATACGAAGAATAGAAAAATATTGCCAGTTGTGTAGCAAGTGAGATAGCAACAAATATTTTTATACCTAATAGTATTTTTTTTCGATCCATTTATTCCATTAGTAGACAGAAAGCCCATCCCAAACAAACTGTCATCAAATTATCACACAGGTTCTTAAATTGGATTTGTAATGATGCGGCTTAGACCATCAACGCCAATACCACTAACGAGTCAGATATTAAAGACAATAAGCCATTTTTACAAGGATATAATCAACCATTTTTAATATCAATCCATATAATGGTTTATGGTAATGTTTGAATCAGCGATGGTTAATACTTTTATTTGCAATAACATTCAGGATATGGTATTTTTCTAGGTTGTTTATACTCGGGCACAGAAGGCAATAATAGCAGAAGTTGCGGGAAGCATAAATTGTAAAATTTGTAGTTAAAGGACCAAATATGGACAGTAATAGAGTTGAAATTGCTATGTTTGCAGGTGGTTGTTTCTGGTGTATGCAACACCCTTTTGACGAACTAAATGGCGTAGTTTCAACTACCGTTGGATATACCGGCGGACACAAGGAAAACCCTACTTATAAAGACATATGTTCGGGTGAAACCGGTCACACGGAAGCTATTGAGATACAATTTGATCCTGCACAGATTACTTATTCTGAATTACTTGAAGTCTTCTGGAAAAATATAGATCCTACAACTCCAAACAGACAATTTGCAGATGTAGGATCGCAGTACAGAACGGTTATTTTTTACCAGGATGAAGAGCAGAAACAGATAGCCGAATCATCTAAAGAAGAAATGGGCAGATCTGGTATACACAACAAACCAATCGTCACTGAAATTGTCCCGGCGTCAATTTTTTATAAAGCCGAAGAGTACCACCAAAAGTATTACGAAAAGTGCCCTGTCAGATACGAGAGATATAAGTCAGGGTCAGGAAGAGAAAGATATATGGAAAAGACATGGGGCAAATAAACCGAAAAGAATCACTGTATACCTGCGGGTTGCCAAGACACATCTGCTGACGGTAGGTGATTAAGGCATAGATTAGGTATTTGAATAAATACACGCTTTCTTACATGAACGCATTATATATTCAATACTTTTATCATTTTACTACATTAAAAATTTTTCTATTTAAAAGGGGTGAAGCTTGAAAGTCCTTGTTTCAGATAAAATGTCTCAAGATGGCATTGATGTACTTAATGCAGCCGATGGGATTCAGGTAGTTTACAAAACGAATCTGAATCCGGAAGATTTGATTAAAGAACTTCAGGATGCTGATGCACTCATCATCCGTTCTTCAACTAAAGTTACTAAAGATGTTTTTGCAGCGGTAAATAAATTAAAGATTATTGGAAGAGCCGGTATTGGAGTAGATAATATTGATTGCACTACGGCTACTGAACGTGGTGTTATTGTTGTTAATACACCCAGTGGTAATGCCACTACAACAGCCGAACACGCTATTGCCATGCTCATGGCTCTCTCCCGCCATATTCCTCAGGCTGATAAAAGTATGCATCAGGGAGCATGGGAAAAGTCTAAATTTACCGGAATAGAAGTTACGGGAAAGGTACTAGGCGTCTTTGGATATGGTAACATAGGTAAGATTGTAGCTGATCGTGCACAGGGCCTTAAAATGAGAGTAATTGTATTTGATCCTTTCTTAACAGCAGAAGTTGCTGCAAAAGATGGAGTTGAGTTGGTAACCAAAGAAAAGCTTTTTGAACGTGCTGATTATATCACTGTCCACGTTCCGTTAAATGATTCAACTCGTAACCTGATCAACAAGAAGACTATAGAGACAATGAAACCCGGCGTTCGTATTCTCAATTGTGCACGTGGAGGAATTGTTAATGAGGCTGACCTTATTGATGGCTTAAACTCTGACAAAATTGCCGGTGCTGCCGTTGATGTTTTTGAAGAGGAACCGCCACCAAAGGATAATCCGCTACTAAAACATGATCGAGTGATATGTACACCGCATCTAGGTGCTTCTACAACAGAGGCACAGGTAAACGTTGCGGTTCAAGTTGCCGAGCAGATCCGGGACTACCTTCTTACGGGAGAAATACGTAATGGAATAAATTGCCCATCTATTAGTTCAGAAATGGTTAAGGTGCTTAGTCCATATCTAAAACTTTGTGACAAATTAGGGTCCTTCCAAGGCCAGATCCACCGTGAAAATCATTCTGAAATTAAAAAATTGACTATCAGCTATTCTGGTGCTGTAACCGATTATGACACAGGGGCACTTACTTCTGCACTGGTACATGGCTTTTTAAATACCATTTCTGATGGATCTGTTAATTTTGTTAACGCACTAAGTATGGCTGAGTCCAGAGGTATTGTAGTGGAAGAGAACGTGGTGCATCATGTACAGGATTTTGCAAATCAGATTACGCTTTCTGTTTCTGACGAAAAAAAGACCAACTTGATTGCAGGTACGGTATTTGGAAAGAAAAATTATAGATTTGTACGTTTTAATGATTTTTACCTCGAGGTCATACCTGATGGTTATATCCTGGCTCTTCACAATTATGACAGACCGGGAGTAATCGGAAAAGCCACATCTATCCTTGGTAATCATAAAATTAATGTTTCACGTATGCAATTGACTCTGGAAAAAACTTTTGAACCGGGTTCGAGTGAATCTTGCCTGCAAGAAGCGGTGTCCTTTATTAACATTGATCAACCGGTCAATGAAACAATACTGGAAGAACTGATGCAGTTGGAAAATGTGATTGCAGTTCATCAAATTGACTTGAATTAGTCATACTGGATTTAAGTTGGTGACTATTGCTGGAAGGTACTTCGATAATATCATATGGCTGATCACATTAAACAAAAGGATCCTGATGAAAGACCATCATGGGATGACTATTTTATGGAGGTTGCTAATGCTATTTCCAAGAGGGCGACCTGCGATCGTGGGAAAAGCGGCTGTGTTATCGCGAAGGACAGGCAGTTCATAGTGTCAGGTTATGTTGGTTCTCCCTCCGGCTTCCCGCATTGCGACGAAGTTGGGCACCATATGAAGAAGGTAACCCATGATGATGGTAGCATCACGGAACACTGCATGCGTACCGTACATGCCGAACAAAATGCTATCTGTCAGGCAGCAAAGATAGGTGTTTCAATATCAGGTGCCACTATATATACCAGAATGACCCCGTGCAGAACATGTGCGATGCTTCTTGTCAATTGTGGTATTAAGAGAGTTGTTTGTGAAAGAAAATATCACCAGGGAGAAGAGTCTGAAAGACTGTTTAAGGACGCTGGTATTGAGTTAGTTTATAAATACAACGAACATCAAGAATACTCTGACAACGACGACTAACCATAAAAGCCTATCCGTCGACTCCGCTCAGGATGACGTCACACTGAGCAGAGTCGAAGTGTTCTTAACCTTGAATACTTATACATGAACATACTGTCTTCATGACATAAGAGGATTTGAAAAAAAACAATATCAATAGGGAGAAATATTCATGAAAAAATCATTAGGAGTAAAGACTCTGGCATGTCCTACACCTCTCTGGGTAGTGGGCACATATGATAGTGAAGGAAAACCTAATGTGATGACGATTGCCTAGGGCGGTATTTGCTGTTCAAAACCGCAGAGTGTTAATATATCGTTGAGAAAAGCCACTTATTCATATAATAATATTATTCAGAAAAAAGCATTTACCATAAATATTCCTTCTGAAAGCTATGCTAAAGAGGCTGATTATTTCGGGATTGCCACAGGGAGCAAGACAAACAAGTTTGCAGATACCGGACTGACACCTGTAAAGAGTGCTCTGGTTGATGCTCCTTATGTCAAAGAATTCCCCTTAATCCTGGAATGCAAAATGACACATAATACAGAAATAGGAACACACACTCTATTTGTTGGTGAGATAGTAGACGTTAAGGCCGATGAATCTGTACTTGGAGAAGAAGGATTGCCTGATATTAATAAAGTGTTACCTGTTCTTTTTGCTCCGGAAGTCCGCACATATCATGGAATTGGCAAGACTCTGGGAAATGCTTTTTCTATGGGTAAAGAGTTACAACAGAAATAGTAGTTGGCAACCACGTCCACTCATCTCACCCGATATACAATGTTAAAGAGAATTAATCACGTTAATATCGTTGTCAGTAATCTGGAAGAAACAATGACTTTTTTTGTTCAACTTGGTTTTGAAGTAGGAGATGAATCCGGGTTGTCAGGAGAATGGATATCTTCAATAGTTGGCCTGCCGGATGTCAATGCCAGATACGTAACACTATCACTACCCAATACAGAAACAAACCTGGAACTGATCGAGTATACATCTCCACTATCTGAAAAAGATCCAAACATGGACAGGGCAAATCAGCTTGGATTTCGCCATATTGCTTTTGAAGTCGATAATATTGAAGACGAAGTTTGTCGCCTGAAAGATAAAGGAATTAAATTCCTAAGCCCAATTCACACCTACCCAAAGACCGGGAAACGTCTGGTTTACTTATGGGGACCGGACAGGATCTTATTAGAACTAGCACAGTATTAAACAAACGAAAAATGGATATCAGGAACATATTCTCAGGCATACAGAAACAGGCTCCTGAGGAAATCTTAGAGACAATCCTCCAGACAGATCAATTAAAAATTGAGAGAATTATTTCCCGAGGTCATGCTTCCGCTAAAGGAGAATGGTATGATCAAGACAAGAACGAATGGGTACTTGTGTTAAAAGGAAATGCCGGACTGCTGTTTGAAGGTAATGACAATATAATTATCATGAAAACCGGTGATTATATCAACATACCCGCACACCGGAAACACCGGGTGGAATGGACTGAACCCGAAGAAGAGACTGTCTGGCTTGCTATTCATTACTGAGACTTCACCTCGTAGGTGTAGGTATGGTTATTTAGTGTTCAGATTAAAAATCTGAGAAGGATAGATAAAATATTAGAACGTTCATTACAAATATCACTATCCGATCGAAGTTAGTTTGCATTTCATGTTCCAAGTTATTTCGCTATCGCTACAAAATCAAACAACCTAACCTTCCTCTGTCATTCCATCAATCAATTAAGTGGAAATGACATATGGCAATATCCAAATTCCTATACATTAAATTATCAAATATATCGTTGACATAAAATGTTTAGATAAGTAAACTAAAGGTAGCTTTACTTTTTTTCAGACCTAGAAAACATGAGATTACTTGGAGGGAGAGATTACTTTACCCTTCTGATAATATAAAAATTTTGTCTTTTTTGATTTTGTGAGAATGTAATGTTGTACTTAACAGTGTGTGAGCACAGTTGAATATCGATAAATAAATGAGGATTAAGGGTATGACGAAAAAATCAGAAAGCGGTAAAATAATTTTCGGATATGTTTTCGTCGTCGTTTTTGTTTTAGCTATTGGCATACGGGAATCAAAGGGAACCATTATAACCAGTGGCACGGATGGTAGCAGAATCGCACTCGGTGTACAATCTTTTGGACAATTGAATGCTGCGCCTGCTAGTGGTGAAGTCCATGTTTTAAATAGCAGTGGATGTGAAGTAGGTATTGCCTTGGAGTGGACCCAAGCTCAGTTAGACGTGGTTGGAAGTGGGAGTAGTCCGGGTTTCTATGATGCTATTTCGCCGGGAAACCGCTATGAAGGATGGGGGGTGTCAGGCTTCAATGACGGTGATGCCGGCGCAGGATCCGGATACGTGAATTCGTATACCGGTTTTAGTGGAGGAGTTCCTGTTAATCTAACTAATGATTCATTTACATCGACAGTTTCATCTGTTACTTCAGTTACTAGCATTACAACTGGTCCGGCACTTCAGGTAACTCAGACATATGCCGCATCAATTGCAGCACCGAATCGGCTTTTTGAGAACAAAGTTGTTATCAAAAACACAGGTGCTACTGCAATAGGCAACGTGAGATACGTGCGTGTGATGGACTGGGATGTGCCTCAGACAGAATTTACCGAGTTTTCGACAATTCAGGGGACTGTTACAACTACAATGTTGGATGGTGCAAATAGTTCACACGATGGTGGTTATAGTCTGTCTGATCCTTTCGCTGTGTATGATGGGGGTGATGATTCTACTGATGGAAATTTTGGTTTTAAACAATTTGCTAATGATAACTCTACGTTAGATACTGATTATATAGATAATGGTGGCGGAGCTGCGGCTGATACTGGTGTCTATTTCAGATTTAATTTTGGGAGCCTTGCTGCTGATGCAGAATATGGATTCAGTATTTTCTATGGCGCGGCAGGAACAGAGTTTGACATGCTGGTCGGTTTGCAGTTAGCAGGGGCGGAGCTTTATTCGTTGGGGAATTCTAATGTCACTAATCATGAGCTATCTCCAACGTATGCTTTTGCTTTTACAGGTGTTGGTGGTGAAGAAATTGTGAATGTTGTTCCGGAGCCAGGCACATTTGCGTTATTAGGAATTGGGCTTGCCGGCCTAGGTTACTTAAGTAGAAAAAGGATCTTTAAGTTTAAGACAAGATAATTATTTCTTACCAAAACTACACATTGTAGTTGTCGTCCTGGTTATTCCACAAAGATTTTGACAAACCACTCAAGAAGATAGGCTAGATATTCTATGTCTATGTACGCATCTGCGTTTCGGTCTACATACAGCTTACAACTCGCAGAGTATTCGTCATCAGCCTCCCAGAATGACAAATACATTGGCACGCGCGGTAAAAGATCAAATCCGCAAACATAGTCTGCCTTCAATTTCCCACTGGTCTCTATACCTTCCAGTTCATTGCATCGCGACACCAGTCCACTCAGATCACTGTTGAACTTTTCTGAGATCTTATCTTCCGCATTTTTTTGAAAGGCTTTTGAATGTGATGCAGCATCGGGAAAGTGTCCCATGGATACCCAGTTACCGGTTAATGGTGTGTCCCCTTTTCTACGAACATAATCGTAGATAATGATTTTAGACCAGGAGTGTTGACAATAATTATCGTTCTCGAACAGACCATCATTGCGAACCTCATACTCCTTATTCATCATTTTGAGCTTTATAACTCCTCCACCGTTTCTATTCTCGTAAGTTCCTCCTATGGCATCAGCAGCCTCTTTAAGGTCTACACGCTTAACCTCTTCTTCCAGCTCTTTGCTTACACGTTTATAATTATTCTCCATTGTAACAACAGGTTCTTGACCGGCCGACTCTTCATCTTCCTGCTTAACGTAGGGACATTCAGATATCTTTCTCTGTGCGCTCTTTACCCTCAACGCAAAAGCCATGCATGTGGTTTCCCCACATTCACCACAGTTTGTTCCAGGTAGTTTCTTATATGTTTCAATCATTAAATTATTTATCCTCTCTCTAAGTCACGGAGAACACAAAGGGAAAGACTATTATCTTTTATTATTTTTAATTTAGTTTGCTTAGAGTTCTGCAATTGGAATCTTATAATAGATTTTATCCGCTAAGGAATGCAGGAAACTCAGGAAAAAATATACAAACCAAAATATTGGATTCCAAACTCTTCCTGAAATTCCTGCTTTCTTAAGAGGTATTATTCTTTAGTCTGTTAATGATTAAACTTTTATGCCAAAGTGTTAATATCTCTTATTCTTCATCACCGGCAAAC
>JACKQG010007168.1_pt1 | contig 11380 bp, 9 predicted proteins | sample 8237621 | NCBI WGS metagenome assembly JACKQG01 (sample SAMN15677084, study PRJNA649215) | marine metagenome | biome: marine; feature: Black Sea; material: saline water; isolation source: suspended particulate matter (SPM) from the Black Sea western gyre | collected 2013-06-09/2013-06-10 | depth... | reverse complement strand
GTATGGTGGTAAATTTGTAGAAGATGAGATTTGGTTCAAATGAAAGATATAGTAGATAAGCCTAAGATTGAACAATTAGAGGAACTCTTATTACTAAGTGAGGAGAACCTTGTAGAATGTACTACTACTCATAGATTTAGTGAAGGAGTGTATGTAAGAGAAATAATTATGCCAGAAGATTCTATTATACTAGGAGCTAAACATACTACTACACACTTTAATATTATTAGTCAAGGAGCTTGTTTATTAATAGATATAGATACAAAGGAACAAACATATGTACAAGCCCCTTATACTTTTGAATCTAAAGCAGGGGTACAGAAATTATTGTATATACTAACAGACTGTGTTTGGTCTACAGTACATGTAACTAATGAGACAGATGTAGAAGTATTAGAGTCACAACTAATAGAACTGAGTCCTACTTATAAACAAATAGTAGGAGATAAATTTATTCCAGGAGGTAGAAATAATGGCAATGTGGTTATCAGGAACAATGGCTGTAGTAGGAATGGCTTCCTCAATAATGGGGGCCAAAGCAGCAGCTAAAGAAGCAGATAGAAGAAGGGCAGCTGAGATAGCAGGAGCCCAATTAAACTATAATAGTACAGAAGCAGCAGCTAACTTAATGAAAGCACAGAACAGAGAGTATACAGCTAATATGCTACAAGAGGCTCTTAGAGCAGGAGCAGCTCAGAATCAAGATGTAAGAGAAGGTGTGACTAGAGTAGTAAGTACTGTATTATCTAGAGATGAAGGACTTACCTCAGGTAGAACTAAAGGTAGACAAATGGTAGACTTACAGATAAAAGGTAATAGAGCATTACTAGATAGTAAGTCAAAAACAACTAGTATAATGAATCAATTAATAGAGAAACAAGATAAGACTACTAATGATTTAAATAATAAACTAGTATCAGCTTGGCAAGAGATGTCTACTGTACTTACTACACCAGGTGCTATATACCAACAGAACCCTTTAGAGGTAGTACAAGCAGGTATATCAGGAGCAATGCAAGGAGCTAGTCTAGCATCTAGTATGGGTCAAGCAGGCATGTTCTCTGCTGGAGCTGCTCCTAAAACAGCAGGAATAGCTTCCAATACTGGACCAGGGTCATACGCAGTAGGAGATGCAGGCGGTATGGGCTGGGGATTTTAAGGAGATAATATATGAGTAAAGAGATAATGTTTGGTGGTATAGGTATAAATGAAGTAGCTGCTCCCCAAGAGGGAATGAGGATAGCACAAAGACAGGTAGATAATATTAATAGTAAATCAGGTAAGAAAGCTAATATCTTTCAAGCAGCTCAAGTAGTTGCAGGAGGGTTACAAGTAGGGGCTGATGCTATTAATGAGAGGGATAGATTAGCTAAGAAGAAGAAAATAGAAGAGGATTCTATAGAAGCTACTAAAGCTAAGACAGACTATCTTACTATGATAATGTCTCCTTCCTATAGGGATGCAAGTGCTGCTAATAGAGCTGAGATGTTTGAGAACTCATATAAGAATATGGCTAGTGCTTCTCCTGCATATACAGAAGCTTTCACTAACTACTCATCAGGACAGTATCTGTCTGAGTATGATAAGAGAGGAGTAGAGGAAGATAATGCAGCTTATAACAACATAGGTGCATTATACAAGTCTGTAGAAGGGAAGGTAAACCCTACTGAGCTTATTGAAACTTATCATGCTGCTAACCCTAGACTAGATAAAGTAGTAATGAGTACTGCTATACTTAGTGAGCTGTATGGAGAACAATCCTTTAATATAGCATCAGCTAATAATGCGGCTGAGTTACAAGAAGCATTAAAAGCTAATGAAGAGATGAAGGTCCCTTTTAAGACTCCTTTCTTTTTAAACAATAAGAGTAAACAAGGACTAGAAGGAATAGCTAAACTTGAAACAGAGTTGAATAATGTATTAATAGCTAAGAAAAAAGAGCTTGTACTAAGAGATAAAAACACTATAGAAACAAATCCTTATATGTCAGACTCTGAGGTAAGTACACTTATTACTAATACATCATATGATTCAGCAACAGGAATGTTAGATATATCTAAGTTTAATGTAGCATTAGAAAAGTACCAAAAAAGAAGAACTGGATTAGAACAGATGAATGTATATGAGGCAGAACTAGATTTAGAGCAGCCTACTTCACCAACTAAATTAGAAGTCAGTGAGATTAAAAAGAAACATCAGGGTAATGTAACATTAGGACTAAAGGAAGCACTAGCTAGTGGAAGCTCAGAGCAGTTTAGTAATGTTGTACATGCTAATGCTGATTTCTTGGCTGAGTATAAGGCAGAGTCTATGGGTGTTCTATTCTCTACAGCAGTTGATGAAGAAGAACAGGATGCACTATGGAACTCTACAAAAGGTATACTAGATACTGAGGCTGGTTACACTGCTTTAAAGAGTGTATATGGTAAAGATATAGCGTCTATTCAAGGAGTACTATTACTACAGAATCTAAAAGGATTTGATAGAGCTACTGCTATTGAAAGGATTAATAAGTTTAAAGACAATCCTGACCAAGAGAGTATTATAAAGGATGTTAATATTGCATTATCTAAATTAAATAAAGATTATGGTCCTTTACAAGATGAGGTAAAAACTCTATTATCTATTGCTATAGCAGGAGGTGTTGACCAAGAAACTGCCCTAGATGAAGTAGATGCCTTAATGCAAGAGCATGTTACAGACCTAGCTGGTGTACCTGCATTTAAAATAACAGGAGAAATACCTGCTGTATCTAGTAAGGCTAAAGAGATGTTTGATGTAGGAGTTTCATCACAGATGGAAGTATTCAAGGAAATGAATGGAGGTAATCCAATTCAAGTAGAGATACTTAATAATGGTAAAGCAATAGTAAGAGATGCTACTTGGGGATATAAACTAAAAGGTTTTATAGACCTAAAAGACTTAGCCAATAAATCTGAAGAAGCCTCAATGCTTGCAGAAGAGACTAAGCTAAGTAAAGAAACTAGTAGGTTACTTAATGCTACACTAGAACCAATAGCAACAGGAGCTAAAGGAGTATCTGATTTTGTAGGAGATGTGTACAACTCTATGACTTCTCCTTACTCTGAAATAGGTAAAGAGCTATATGATTTCTTTAACCCTGAACTATCTAAAGAGAAGCTTAAAAAACTTAGAGATAATCAATCTAGTACATCTAAAAAGATTATAGAAGAAAATAGTATATCTTTAAACTTAGGTGACTACTTTAGTAATCCTTTTGATTTACAAGCAAGTGAAGACTTTACAGACATAAGCCAAGCAGGAGTAACACCTATAGGTACTGATGAACCTGGTGTAGAGCTAAGTGAGTATGGTAGAATAGACCCAGAGACAGGACTAGAGGTTGAATATACAGAAAGATTCTCACCTGTAGCTGTGACACAAGACAGGTTAAAAGAGCTAGAGGGAGATTACTTACATAAAGATGGAGGAGATTTAATTACTATGCCTTATGGGATTGTCCCTGATTTAGGTACTCTATTTAGGGAAGATACTGGAGAGGCCTTAACTTCTAAAGAAGTTCCTAGTGATATGGCTGACCTAAGTAATAAACAACTGAAGGAACGGATAAATACTTTTATGGCTGAGAAATCTGGGCTAGAGAGAAGTGACTATGCTTCTGACAAAGAGTTTGCAAGTGCTGTATTAGTCAAATTTAGGGATAACACTGCTCGTGCTGTAAATGAGGAAAGTGTTTATCCTAAAGAACATAAATGGGATACAATGACAGCTACTCAAAAGACTGTACTACTAGACCTAGCTTGGAATGGAGGTTCCAATCTGGCACTACTTAATGACACAAAGGATGCTGTTATTGAGGGAGGTAAATTAGCACCTAATAGAAGAACCAGTGAAATGGTAAAAATAATGAACAACTTTAGGGATGGAAACTCACAGCCTAGGGGGCTTCTAAAGAGAAGAGCTATGGCATATAACCTAATGGCAAGACCAGAGGATATTGCATGGAGTATTGTAACTAGTGCTGAGTACGATGACTCAGGGACAAGAGACGGTACTAGGTATAAAGTAAAAAATAAAGCTGGTAATGTTATATTCGAAGTCACTAGGGATGTAACTAATGAGGTAACAGGTGAGCTAGCTGTACCACAATTACCTATCCCATAATAATAAATAAGGAGAGAAAATGGAAGATTTAGATTATTTAGAAGGGGGATATACTCCTCCTAAAAAGAGTACAACAACAGAAGGAGGGAGCCTAGAAGACTATGCAGTTTCTGCTAATATTTTTGGTATGTCCTATTACCATCCTGAGACCAATACTAATGTAGATACATACAAAGATAATTGGGATGCAGATAGAAAGGTGGAAATATTTAAAGGACTAAAAACTCCACAAGAGTACTCCTTACTAAATACATCTTTTTCAGAAGAACATTACAATCTCCAAAAAGCTAAGAGTACTATAGCTAGAGAAGCAGAAGCTAGGATACAGAATGATAATCCTATAATGCAGTTTACTGGACAAGCAGGAATGTCTTTACTAGACCCTACTATTATGGCTCCAGGTACTTTAGCATTCAAAGGCTCTAAGACATTAGTAGCTTTAAATAGGATAGCTTATGGTGCAGGAACAGGGGCTGGTATTAATATGCTACAAGAAAGTATATTATCAGAGACTACTGCAAGAGATGCACAGTTAGGAAGTGCTGCTTTTTGGGGCTCTGTAATAGGAGGAGGTACTTTTGCTATAGGCCCTATGTTATCTGGAGGAAAGTATATTTCATCTGAGGTAGTAGCTAAAGCATATACAGAACCTAGTATAGTAGAGAAGGCAATGAGTGGAGAGTTAAAAGATATTAACTATAAACCAGGAGATGACTTCTTTACATATATAGATGATAATGGTATACAGACTAAAGTGAATATTGCTGGAGTAGGATTAGAGCCTGTACAATTATGGAAGAAGGGGGAAGCTCCTGCTATGAATAAGTATATACAGCCTTTTGTAATATCTCCTACTAGTAGACTAGCTAGAAGCAAGTATCCTTTATTTAATAGAATAGGAAGCATGATGCAGTCTAGCCCTATCTATAGAACTATGGAGGGTAAACTGTTCTCTGAGGGACATAACTCTTTTGATGTGAAACAAGAACTTACTTCAAGAAAAGGAGTAGCTTTAAAAGAGATGTTCACAGGGCACATAGAAGCACAACGTAATGGATATAAAGGAAACTTTAATGAGTATGCTAGAGCAATCAATGATGCTATAGATGACTTAATAGAAGAAAACATGAACTTAGTATATTCTAAGATTCAAGGAGAAATGACTTTTATAGATGCAGTTAAACAAAGAGAACTGGATAAGATAGTACAACAAGGACAACAGGACCTTACTAATAACCTTAAGAACCAAATAAAAGCTGGGACTCCTTTAGAGGCCAGACGTATAGAGATGGAAAGGTTAAAAGAGGTACACGATACAGCAGTAGCTAAAGCACAAGAAGAGTACCTATTAAAGTTTGAGGCCTCTTCAATGGACTTAAAGAATAGAAACTTCCAAATTAGACTACATGAACTACTAGATGAAGCAAGTGCTAATATATCCTTAAAGAATATAGACCCTCATCTACATCAAGGAGTAAGAGGGTACCAGAATTATGTATCCTCTTATTATAAGACTATGACAGACTTACAAATGAAGGGAGTATCTACATCACATCCTATGTTGTATAAGACAAGGTCTTGGAACTTAGATGCATTAGCGGCTAAATCAGATAATGAACTAAGAGTAATAATTAGGAAGGCTTTTATAAATGACCCTATGAATAAACTACTTATTAAGAACAAAAGAATTAAGCCCTCTACTGTAGATAAAAGAATAGAGGAAATAGTACAGCATATGAGAGAAGCAGATTTGGTTAGGATGATGCCAGACAGTAATGTAGTTGTTCCTAAAGAGATGCCTCTTGGTCAATTTCTACAAAGGAGAAACTTTAATCTAAGTGATAAACATCTAGGAGATTTAATAGATAGAGATATTAGAAGCTCTATGGAAACATATAACTATAATATGTCAGGTAGAGTTGCTCTTCAAACTATGTTTGGTACTGATAACCTACAAGTATTACAAAGAGAAGTAGTACTCCCTGCTGTTAAACAGGCAAAGGAAATGGGAGCAACAAGGAAAGAGATAGATAGTCTCTCTGATGATTTTAGTACACTATTTGAACAGATACTAGGAACTCATGGTCTTCCTGCTAAACCTAATGCTTGGGGAGAAAGAGCTACTAGGATGTTAATGAAGTTAAACTACTTAACATTTGGAGGAGGCTTTGGTATTAATGCACTAGCTGACTTAGGTGTAGTAGCCTTCACTAATGGACTTACTAATACTATAAAACACTTTGGTCCTTCCTTAGCTGCTATTAGAGATATGAAAGCACAGTCTATTAAGACACCTTGGGTAGAACAAGCTATAGCTCTAGGAGCATTAAGTGACTTCTATGCAGCAAGAGCTTTAAGTAGATTTGATGATATGGATACTATGTTCACACAAGGTAAAGCAGAGAGGTGGTTAGACAAAGGAGGACAGGTAATGCAGAATGCTTCTGGTCTTCAACACATAACTGCTATAGAAGAACTAATGGCTATAGGAGGAGGAACAGTTGATATTGTTAATACAGCAAGAAAGTTTAAGGAGACAGGAAAACTTCCGTATGGTTTTGAAGAAAGAATAGTTAGATATGGCCTTAGTAAAGAAGACCTTACCTGGATAGCCTCTCAGCCACTAGACATACAGAATGGATACCTTATTGACTTTAATTGGGATAAGTGGGATGATAAACAAAGGATGTCTAAATTCCAGACAGCAGTAACTAAGATGATGAATGATGCAGTTATTAGAGGGGATAAGACACTTCTTCCTCAATATATGACATCTGCTAATCCTTTTATGAGACTCATGACACAGTTTATGAGGTATCCACATATTGCTTATGAAAGGGTATTACTTAGAGGTGCAAGTAAACCAGATGCTAGATTTATGGTAGGGGCTATGACCTCTGCTGCTACTATGTCTTCTATCTATTATATAAGAGAACAAGCATTAATTGAAGCAGGAGTAATTAAAGAAAGAGATGCTAAGTATGCTATCTATGATAAATTTGGTAGGTTTGATGAAGAGGCTATGACTAGGCTTTCACAAGTAGTACTAATGAAGATGCCTCAGTTTGGTATTGTACCTGATGCTATAGCTAAAGGAGCTGCACTGTCTGGAAGAACAATGCCAGGTAGAACTTATGAGGAGAACCCTTATACTGCTATTGGTGGAGTATCTGCTAGTAGATTTGAGATGCTTACTAAAGGACTTAAGTCTTCTTTTGATGGAGAGTTTGATTCTATGGATGGTTATTATATGGGCAAGAGTATAACTCCTTTCCAGAACTATCTACAACTAGACCAAGTATACAACCCAATGGCTAAAGAACTATTAAAATAAAGGAGACATAATGAGTAAGAAAGCAAACTTAACAGAATTACATAAACTACATAAAGTAATAGCTAGTTACTATATAGAAGCAGCAGAGTCAGGGGAGGAGTTATCCTCAGGTACCTTGGCTGCTATTAATGCATTTCTAAAGAACAATAACATTTCAGTAGATGTTATAGAGGAGAGTCCTGAGAAGAACTTCTCTTCTAGACTTAGACTACTAATTAAAGACCAAGAGGAGGATATAGCATAATGGCAATAGCATGGACTAATTATTTAAATGGGGATACACTACTTACTATTAGGAATAAGATTAACTCTTTTAGTACTGCTGTAGTAACTGCTGTTAATAATAATACTGCCGATATTACAGTCTTAAAGACTAAGGCTACTTTTGTACCTTCATATGATTATATACAAGGTAATAGTATTACAGTAACTGGAGCAACTTATGAACAGATAGCTAGACTTACTACCCCTAGTAGAGAGGCTGGAACATATAAGATGTCTCAGTCTATGATGTACTCTCTTAACTCTATTGTAACTAGTGCTTACTTTAGGTACAGTACTAATGGTGGTGGTACTTGGAATGAGATTAGAAGAGAGCCTAAAGATAACTTAGATGTATTACCTAGTACATATACTACTACTATTGTACATCCTGGAGGAGTCTTTGATTTAGTTATACAAGCTAGAAAAGAGAGTGCAGCTGATATATTATCTGTATTAAGTATAGATGCAACATTTGAAAGGAAGGCATAGTGACACATGATGATGTAGTGGACTTAGTTATATCACATGACAAGAACATAGATTTAATGGCACAGTCTATTAATAATCTAGCTACTGCTGTAGGGGCTACTTCCTCTAAGCTTGATGACTTACTAGATGTTATTAATACACAGAATATATTGTTAGAGAGATTTAATAATATGGACAGTAATATAAGAGACTCTTTCAATAGGGTACATGAAAAGATTAGTAACATAGAAAATAAACAGAATACAGAAGGGTGCCCTACTCTTAAGGCAGTTATAGGACACTCTGATGACCTAACTAAGAGAGTAGATAAGGTAGAGAGTAATACCTCTTGGATAACTAGAACTATTATAGGGGCTTTCTTAACAGGCGTTATAGGGCTTGTATGGAGTATTAAATGAGCATAGAACTAATAACTATGGGTGTCAGTACATTAGGGGGCTTTGCTCTTAAGTATATGGCTACACAAGCCCAATATAGACATGAACAGTTTAGAGACTTAATGAAGGCCCAAGATAGAGCAGATAAGGTAGATGGAGGACAAGGTAAATATGTAAGAAGGTTTATTGTATTAGTAATGATGTCCTTATTAGTATTTATTGTAGCAGGACCTGCTTTCTTAGATATTAATACTATACTGGTAAATGAAGGGTGGTTATGGACTACTACTACTGAGATAAGAGGTATTATATATGATAACACTATTAGAGAGATACTAGTAGCTATTATAGGCTTTTACTTTGGAACAAGTGCTGCAACTAAATAAGAGCCTACAAGCTCTAAAACATACTAGGGTATACAAATACCTTAGTGAAGATATATAATGCCTTGTAGGTACCTTAAAATGATTATGAGGTACATATAAGATATTACTACTAATAGGAGAGAGATAAATGACACAAGAAGATAAGATATTACAGAAGTTACTGACACACTTCCCTACATATTTGAATTATGTATATAGTTATATAGGGTTACCTGACAGTACACCTTTACAACAAAGGATAGCAGACTTAGTAGGAGATAATGATAAGAGGCTTATACTAGAAGCAGCTAGGGGTACAGGTAAGTCTTGGATAGGGGCTATATACACTACTTGGAGACTACTAAGAGATGTTAATGAAAAGATATTAGTAGTATCAGCATCAGGGCCTAAGGCTATAGAGATAGCTACTTTTATTAGAAGACTCTTTGAGGAAGTACCATTACTTAATCATCTAAGACCAGGACCTGACCAGAGAGATAGTGTACTCTCATTTGATGTATCTGGATGTAAGGTAGCTATAGCACCATCAGTAGCAGCAGTAGGTATCACTAGTCAGATTACAGGTAGAAGAGCTAGTCTTATATTAGCAGATGATGTTGAGGTACCTAGTAATAGTGCTACTGAACTTATGAGAGAGAAGTTAATTAATAGGACTCAAGAGTTTGAAGCATTACTAATACCAGATATGCCTAGTAGTATACTATACTTAGGTACTCCTCAGTCTATGGAGAGTATATACAATAAACTAGACTATAAGACTGTAATATTACCTGCACAAGTTCCTGTAGATGAGAATATATATGAAGGTAAGCTAGACCCTTGGATTATGTTACAAGGTAAAGCAGGAGATGCTACAGATAAGGTAAGGTTCCCTAAAGAAGTACTACTAGAAAGACAAGCAGGTATGGGTACGACTGGATATAAGTTACAGTATATGTTAGATACAACACTATCAGATGCAGAGAAGTTCCCAGTTAAGCAGGCAGATATGATAGTATATCCATTAGATAAGATAGAGGCTCCTCTTACTATATCTTATACAGGTAATAAAGAATACTCTTTAGACATACCTAATCTAGGTTTTACAGGAGATAGGTGTCATAAGCCTATTAGAGTTAGTGGAGACTATAAGAAGTATGATAAGATAATAATGTCTATTGACCCTAGTGGTAGTGGTAGTGATGAGACTACATACTGTGTACTAGGTGTATTATCAGGTAATGTATATGTACTAGATTGGGGAGGTACAAGACTAGGCTTCTCAGAAGAGGCCCTAATGATACTAGCACTTAAGGCTCAAGAGTATAAGGTAAATGAAATAGTACCAGAGAAGAATTATGGGGGAGGTATGTTTACTGAACTCTTTAGGAAAGTATTAATAAGTATATACCCTTGTACTATAATAGAAGACTTTAATGTTAAGGGACAAAAGGAAAAGAGGATACTAGATAATATACTACCATTACTAGGTAACCATCAGTTAGTATTTAATGAAGATAAGATAAGAGAAGAAGTAGAGTGGGTACAGAAGAACCCTATGGATAACTTACAGTATAGTCTTATGTATCAGATGACTCACATGACTTATGATAAAAGATGTATACCACATGATGATAGAATAGATGCATTAGCTATAGCTTGTCAGTACATAAGTTATATGGTAGTAGTAAATGCAGATAAGAGATTACAGGAGATTAAGGATAAAGAACTAGAGGAATGGTTACATAATAAGGTATACAATAGTAAGTATACTACTAGTAATAGGATAGGAGGTAAGACATATAAGGGATACTCTAAGTAGCCTATTATAGGGCTTTTGTAGGAAGTCTTCCCTATACAGAAGGCTGTGAGGCTGGAACTACTTTAAGAGGCCCCAGGGGGTTTAAGGGGGACTTAAGGTTAATGACAGGTACAGAAAGTACTAATACACCTCTCCTCAAAATATATTACAAATATCTCAGTGGTCTCTCTTTATGCGCCACCTCCCGCTCCTACCCCCCCCATAGCCCCTCCCTCGATAATCTTTATTACCTACTATATACTATCACTTAATATACACTATTACTTACTTATTACTATTACCTACTTATTACTATTACCTATTACTTATTATTACATACTTATTATTATTACTTAATATATACTATCTTTTGCTATACCTTAAACTAAGCTTAACTAATTATACATATTAAAACTACCCTTTGTCTATTATTCCTACACATTGAAACTACCCTTTGTTTATTACCCTTTGTTTATTTGTTACCATCTGTTTACTATCTTATGCTACATACTCACTACCCTTTGTACTTGTTACCATCTGTTTACTATTTTATGCTATTGCCTATATTTTAATCAGCATCATTTTAAGAGTCCTCCCTCTGAAA
>JACKQG010007167.1_pt1 | contig 11380 bp, 7 predicted proteins | sample 8237621 | NCBI WGS metagenome assembly JACKQG01 (sample SAMN15677084, study PRJNA649215) | marine metagenome | biome: marine; feature: Black Sea; material: saline water; isolation source: suspended particulate matter (SPM) from the Black Sea western gyre | collected 2013-06-09/2013-06-10 | depth... | reverse complement strand
GCTTTTTCAGAATGAAGTTGAGAAAGACTAACACGGCCACAATGAAGATGGCGAGCTGATGGATCTCGACTCATGGAACTTCGTGGGATTCGCGGGACTTGGCTTCGAATGGTTCATGACACCCAACTGGGCTTGGAACCTCGGCGCCCGCTACCACTTCTTCCCGGGTAACAATCTCGATACGGTGGGACTTAGTAACCCGTATATCTGGGGCAAAAACCACGTGGATGCCGACACCGGCATGTTCGAAGCTCAGATAGGCTTCACCATTTTCTGGGGCGATCGTGATCGCAAGGTGGCTCCCGTACCGCCCGTGGTTCCTCCGCGTCCGGAAAGCAAGCCCAAGGTTGTCAGCGATCGCGATGGCGATGGCATCTACGATCATCTAGATCAGTGCCCGGATAAGCCCGAGGATTTCGACGGTTTCCAAGATGATGACGGTTGTCCCGATCCGGACAATGACGGCGATGGCGTTCTCGACGGAAGCGATCTGTGCCCCAACACACCCAAGGGAACGCCGGTGGATGAAAACGGTTGCCCCAAGGAAGCCAAGCCAGCTCGCCCTGCCATCATCCTGAAGGGTGTGAACTTCGCCAGCGACAGCGCGGTGCTTTCGCCTGGAGCCAAGGTGATCCTGTCCGAAGTGGCCGGAACTCTTGCCCAGTACGATGACATCAAAATCGAAGTGCGCGGACATACCGACTCTCGCCATTCGGAAGAGTACAACATGGACTTATCCAAACGGCGAGCCGCATCCGTGAAGAGTTACCTAGTGGATAAGGGCATCGATGCTGCACGCATCACCACTATGGGATTCGGTGAGCGCAAGCCCATCGCGAGCAACGACACGCCGGAAGGCATGGCGCAGAACCGTCGTGTAGAGCTGAAGATTAAGGACTAGCTCAAGTTGGGATTTCGTATAAATGACGGGGAAGGGCTTAGCCCTTCCCCGTTTTCCATTTTCGGAAACGAAGTGACACTCCGAGAAGCGATTTGTGAGGAGGGGCATTAAACACCCATATTCAATTGACTTCCTCCCTCCGAACCGGAGCTCGAGGAGTAGTCACGCGAGTTTCTTTGTGGTAAAATGAAGCATCCTCAATCGGCCATCCAATCGGGCGGGTTTCTGTTTTCGCAGGACCCAGGATGGCCACGTCACATCGCAAATGGGAGTTCCCATGCCCAAGGTCAGCCAACTACTGCTTGGTTTTCTGCTGCTTGCATTCCTAAGCAATCCACTGCTCGCCGAGTTCATCGACGAGGATCCCTCAGAGGTTCTGCATCGTGAACTCATGCAGCATCGAATGCGCGAAGCGGAAACCAAAGAAATCGCCGCCAAGAGACTGCTCGAACTGGAAGCGGATCGCAGCTTCAATCAGGAACAGTTCGACGTTCAGCACTACGACCTCGACATCGATCTGAACCCGGACACGCACGTACTCTCCGGTACCCTGACCTCGACCCTTCAGGTGATTGGCGATCCCATTTCCACCGTCGAGTTCAATCTCAAATACAACATGAGTGTGAGCGGCGCAATGATCGGCGCGGCGGCCACCACCTGGTCCCACGCCAGCAGCATGCTCACCATTGATCTGGATCGCGTTTACAACAACGGTGAAACACTGACCCTGAGCGTTGACTACAGCGGCAATCCTTCCGGCGGTGCCTTCGGCTGGGACAGCTACGGCGGCCAGGACATGATCTGGACCCTCAGCGAACCCTATGGTGCTCGTGAATGGTGGCCCTGCAAGGACCTGAACACCGACAAGGCCGACTCCATGGACATCCGCGTGACGGTGCCCGACAATCTCATCGTCGCCTCCAACGGCCTGCTCATTTCCGACGTGGATAACGGCACAACGCGCACTTTCCACTGGAAGACCCACTATCCCATCGTGACCTACCTGGTCTCTCTGGCGATCCACCCCTATACGGTCTACTCCGATTGGTACACGCCGCTGGCCGGTGGCGACCCCATGGAAGTGGCATTCTACATTTTCCCGGACTGGGTTGGCGGCGTGGAGGAAAACTACTCCAAGACCGTCCCCATGCTTGAGGTCTTCGCCCAAGGCTTCGGCGAGTATCCCTTCGTCGAGGAGAAGTACGGCATGGCCAGCTTCACCTGGGGTGGCGGTATGGAGCATCAGACCATCACCAGCATGGGCGGATGGTGGGAAGACGTGGTCTCCCACGAAGCGGGTCACCAGTGGTGGGGCGACTACATCACCTGTGACGACTTCAGTCATATCTGGCTCAACGAAGGATTCGCCACCTGGTGCGAAGCTTATTGGAAAGAGCAAACCGAGGGATTCTCGGTCTACCAGGATTACATGGATGGCGCGGCCTACATGGGTGCGGGCACGATTTTCGTGGAAGATCCCTACAACGATAACATCTTCGACGGCAATCTCAGTTACAACAAGGGCTCTTGGATTCCCCACATGCTACGCGGAATGATGGGCGACGAAGATTTCTTCGCCGGCCTCACCCTGTACCAAGATATCTACGGTCACGACAGCGCCACCACCGAAGAATTCCGCGACGTGATGGAAGCGGCCTCCGGCCTCGAATTGGATCAATTCTTCACCCAGTGGATCTACGGTGAGTACTTCCCCGTCTACGAATACAATTGGAGCGTCACTCGCGACGGCATCGTGACTCTGGACGTCGATCAGGTGCAGACCAATACCGGGCTCTTCACCATGCCCATTCGTATTCGCGTGAACACCGATCAAGGCGCAGAGGAATTTACCGTGCAGAACAGCATGGCTTCCGAGAGCTACGAGCTGGCCGTGACCGGCACGGTGGAAAGCGTTCTGCTTGATCCCGACAAGTGGATTCTCCGCCAGGTTCGCACCACGGTTTCCAATCCGACCTTCGATGCGGGCATCCTGCTTGTGAACGGTGTGGATTGGGGCACCTACGATCCCGAAATTCAGAATGCCTATGAGGCCAAGGCTTTCTGGGGCGAGAACGTTATCGATTTCTGGGACACCTTCTCGGAACCCTCCGGTGGTTACCCCAGCACCCTTCCCGCACCCGTGGGCCACGGAGCCGTGACCGCTGATGTCATCAGCGCTTACTCAACAGTAATTTGGGTTGGCAATCACTACAACGGTGACCTGGCCGATTGGCAGGAAACGCCCATCGCCTCCTATCTAGAGGTCGGCGGCAACGTGATTCTCATGTCACGCCGCGGATCGTCCTTCCTGGGAGATGACCTCACTGATCACCTGGGCATCACCTGGGCCGAAACCGAAGAATCCCTCGGCAACTGCATGTCGAACTATTTGGGATTGGTGAATATCGCCTTCACGGGCAGCCAGAGTTGGAACGACGTGTTCTCCACGAGCGTCGGACCCAACAGTACTCTGCTCTTCAAGGACACCAGCGGATTCTCCGTGGATCGCGGCACGGGAGTGCACGCCCAACCACCCGGTGGCGGCACACATCGCCCTGAGGGCGGCCAGATGGTCTTCCTGTCCGGGCGCCCCTATCGCATGGATCACGCCTCGCTGCGCTCTAACGTCGAGTACATCCTCGAGAATTTCTTTGGCGAGCCCTGGAATCCCACGAGCGTGGGCGATGATCAAGCGTCAACGGTACCCATGCTCAAGGGAAATTTTCCCAACCCCTTCAACCCCAAGACCGAAATCAGCTTCTCGCTTCCCGATGCGGGTAGCGCCGAACTGGCCGTCTACGATACAGCCGGTCGCTTGGTGCGGGTTCTCGTTTCCGGACACATGGAGGCGGGAGAACACAATAGTGCTTGGGATGGCCGCGATGATACCGGCGCCGAAGTGGCTTCCGGTGTCTACTTCGCATCACTCAAGGCCGCGGGACTGAGTATGAATCGAAAAATGGTGTTGCTGAAATAGGACGCGGGGAAGGTTTGCACCCTCTCCATCACTAGAGCTTCGCAAAACGTTCGGGGAAGGGTGCTACCCTTCCCCGTTTTCAATTTCGCTCCGGGAAGGAACCATCAGCAAGTAGGCAGTTGATTCGCAGAGTTCGGCCAATCGCGGCCGCAGCAAGCAGCGCCATACGCTTCGCAGGCACTCGCCCCCCACACAACGTTGCGGAATGAAATCAGGCTGAGGCCCCGGCTCCCATTTTCACGAGTCCTACGATCATAGCGACCAGGGCGAGTGGCCAGGCGAAGATCAGCAGGAAGACCGGCAAGACCACACCCAACATGGGAAGGAGTACCAGCAAGAGCAGCAGACTTACGGCTACTCCGAGAATTCCGCGAAACAGCCAGAAGACTAGGTGGAGGGGCAGTAGGATCAATTTGAAAACCAGACCCAAAAGGGTGAGGAGCAAACCGCCGAAGAGCATTAAAACAAGAAGACCAACGGCGAGAAGACCGAGTTCGAACATGGAAAGCCTCCGAAAAAGTGAGCGGCGGGATGATCTTTGCCGCCCTTTAAATTCGCAGTGCAGGGCACAAAGTTTCCGGCTTAAAGTCGAAAATATGTAAAGGGGTGATATTATTGAGATTAGGGCAGGGAGTCCCCCCGGGTGCACAATGATCAAATGAGAATCCAGTGCACTCGGGGGGACAAAGAAGGCTAATCGCGCCGGCCATTTTCCAAGCGCGCCGCACGCTGAAGGAGATCATGAAGCTCGGCCAAGTCTTTGTCGCGGGGATACTCAACGCGAAGCCCCTTTGCCAGGTAGATCAGCTCATCGAAGCTGCCGTCCTTGGCCCAATAACTTCCACGCAGGATCTCAGCGAATTCTGCAACCATGGCATCCAGTTGCAGATTGTAATCCGCTCGCACAAAACTGATCTGAAAAGCCGCGAGTTCGATGGCCGAAGTCATTTCCTCGACCTCGCCAGCCTTCGAACTGTGCTTGGGGTGTTCATAGCGCAGGTAAATCTGTCCCAGCTTTTCGGTGGGACTATGCCGCCGGTTGCTTCGACTCTGAATCGCTTCATCCGAAAGCTTAATCTCATAGAGCGCGGTTGCTTGGTGACCGGAACCCAGTTCGCCCGCGTCCACATCATCGTTGCGGAAATCCTCGTCGGCGATGTCGCGGTTCTCATAGCCGATCAAGCGCCAACGCAACACGAATTCCGGATCGAACTCCACCTGTATCTTCGCGCCGCGCGCAAGGGCCTGCAAGGTTCCACTGAGATTCTCACGAAAGACCCGCGTTGCCTCTTTCAAGGTGTCCACGTAGTAATAGTTGCCGTCGCCCTTGTCGGCGAGCTTCTCCATGAGCACGTCGTTGTAGTTGCCCATGCCGAAACCGATGGTCGAAAGAGCCACGCCACGATCCGATTCAAGACGCACGCGACTCAGTATTTTCTCCGCCTGGGTTTCGCCGGTGTTTGCAACGCCATCCGAACAGAGGATGAGACGAGTGTTGGTATCGTCGGTATCGAGCTTGGAGGCCATTTCATAGCCCAGCCACAATCCTTCTTCGGCATTGGTGCTTCCATTGGAGTGCAAAGAATTCAGCGCTCGTTCTATGCGCCGGCGCTCTTCCACCGCCGTAGGACGAAGAACCACGCGACCGTGGGATCCGTACTCAACGATACCCACCGTGTCGGAATCTTCCAGCTCGTCTAGAAGAATCATCAAGGCCTGTTTCACAAGACCCAGACGATCTTCGCGATTCATGGAACCGGATGTGTCCACCACGAAAACAAGATTGGCAGGCTTACGCTCGCGCTGAGTGATTTCACGCGTCTGCACACCCACACGTAGCAGATGATATCCCTCGCCGTAGGGTGAAGGAGCGCCATCGACGCTCAAGCAGAAGGTCTCATCCTCGCAACTCTCATAACCTTGATCGAAGAAGTTGATGAACTCCTCCACGCGTACGGCGTCCCTGGGCGGTAACTCGCCGCGCTCGAGATAACTCCGCGTGAGCGTGTAGGAGGCATTGTCCACGTCGAGAGCGAAGGTGGATAGCGCATCTTCATCGGTCATCACGAAGGGATTGGTGCCATAGTTTTCAAAGTACATGGCGTCGAATGCCTCTCCGTTGGGATTGTTGTACCAGGGCGGAATCCAGCAGCGCATCCTGCGTCGCGAACGATAGTGCTTGCCCTGGTAACTCCCACCCATGGGGTCATTAATCGGCGCACCATCGATTGTGAACCTAGTTTCACCCGATCGGCCTCCGCGCACATATAGTTGACTTTCATGGCTAGGCAAACTCACCATATTGCTCATGGCCTCCGCCATATCGCCAATGACAAAGCTTTTCGAGTCGTCTGAGGAACTCTCTTTCACCCCATAATATCGTATCACTACCCCTGAGTTCGCCTCTTCGCCTTCAACATCTACGGTATCGGTGGCAAGAGGTAGCAAGGACTTCATGGCGAACTGCAGGTCAATGTTAAAGCCATCTCGAACTTCAATTCCTTCAGCCAGAACATTCTCGTATCCCATGTAGAGGCACTTCAAAGTGTAGGTACCGGGAGGAAGCAATATTTTGAAGCTTCCATCCTCTAAGGTCATGGTACCAAAATCCACCCCCACGACGATTATGTTGGCGAATGGCAAGGGAGCACCCGTTTCCTTATCCATGACTTTGCCTGCAAGAGTTCCCAAAGCCGTTCGAACTTCAAAGCGCTCGTCCTGCATGCCCTCCGGCTTAGCAACGAACTCTTTCACCGGCGCCGGATCCACCTTGATCTCGGCCAAAATAGGCGCTGCTTCACGGTCGCTGGCATAGAGTTCAAGATCTGTTTTTGCAGCCTTGCTATTCATCTTCTGATCACCCGCGGCAGCCCGGTGAGCCGTCTCCGGAGGGGCAACGGTGGAGAATTGTTTCGACTCCACCGGGGCCGCGGATTTTGCGGCGGCCATGTTGTCACTGGCTGTCCCGGGAGCCTTCATATCCAATTGAATGGGTTGCACAGCCACTTCCTCTAGCGTACCAGGCGCTTTGGACTCGATAGAAACGAGGCCCCGGGTTGCTTGAGCCTGGGGCGCCACTTCACTGGGCACTGGCACGGAGTGGAGCTTGTCCATGTTGGATTCGGGTCGCCAGAGAATTGCCACCAAGAGCGCGGCCAATACCACGGCACTGGAGTATCCCCAACGACGCCAGACGAGAGTCCGTCGCTGTGCGCGCAGATCGCCGGGTTCATTGATTCGGTGCCAGACAAATTCCTTCTCGCCCTCTGTCATTTTGTGACGGTGTGGATCGAAGAGTTTCTTCATGACCGCATTCCTTCCGTTCCATCAGCAAGTTCCCCGAGTTCCGACCCTTCCAGTTTCTTGCGCAATGCTTCGCCGGCCCGATGGTAGTGAACCCGCGCCGTGGCTTCCGCGCATCCCAGCTCTTCGCCCACTTCCTTGAAGGACAAGCCTTCCAACTCGCGCAGCAACATGGCCGCCCTTTGCTTGGGCGAAATGGAGTTGAGCGCTTCCTGGAGTGTGTCCTGCTCGGAACGAAAGCTTGGCTCGGGACCTAGATCGGTTTCCCTCGGCGCTTCGGCGATAAAACTGAGATGTTTCCTCGCACGACGAGCCAAGCTTCTTCGCCAATCCAGGGTTTTGTGCAGAGCGATACTTCGAAGCCAACCGTGCAAGGGGCCTTCACCGCGAAAGCTCTCAAGGGCCCGCATGGCCGTGACGAAAGTTTCCTGCAGCAGGTCCTTGGCGGCTTCTCGATCGCCGGTCTGGTAGCAAAGAAAGTTAAAAAGGGAATCGGAGCTGGCGTCGTAGATTTCCCGCCAGGCGCTTTGATCACCGCCCGCGGCTTTTCTTGCCAGGTTCAGGTCTTGCCGATGTTTCCGTTTCGCATTCACCGTCGCCTCTCCTCGGTTCACAGCAATGACGTGGGATGCGGGAAACTCGTTTACGGCCATAGGGACTATGAACTGTAAACGGAGAACTGTGAACAAGATAAAGCCCCCGAAGTTTCGGGGGCCAGTTCTAAGTCCTCAGTCCTCAGTCCTCAGTCAGATCTGATACTCCTCAAGCACGCTCCGGGCGATCACGATACGCTGAATCTCGCTGGTGCCTTCGCCGATTTCACAGAGCTTGGCGTCGCGGTAGTAGCGCTCCACGTGATACTCGCGCGAGTAGCCGTATCCACCGTGAATCTGGATGGCATGGCTTGCGCATCGGCTGGCCACCTCGCTGGCGAAGAGTTTGCCCATGGAGGCCTCCTTGCCGAAGGGAAGTCCCGCATCGCGCAGGCGCGCCGCGTGATAGACCAGATGCCTTGCCGCCTGAATCTCCGTGGCCATGTCGGCCAACTTGTTGCCGATGGACTGGAACTTCGAGATGGGCTGTCCGAACTGCTCGCGCTCCTGGGCGTAGACCGCTGCCTTGTCCAAGGATCCTTGGGCAATACCCAAGGCCATAGCGCCGATGGAAATGCGACCGCCCTCCAGCGTTTTCATGAAGGTGGGAAATCCCGTGTCCTTTTCACCGAGCAAGTTGGCGGCCGGCACTCGGCAATCTTCGAAGATCAACTCGCGCGTGTCGCTGGCGCGGATACCCAGCTTGTTTTCCTTCGTACCCAAGCTGTAGCCGGGTGCGTTGGTGGGAACCACGATGGCGCTGATACCCTGACTGCGCTTCGAACTGGGGTCTGTGCGCGCGGTGATGGTCACCAATCCCGCGTAGGTGGCATTGGTGATGAACTGCTTCCGCCCGTTGATAACCCACTCGTCGCCGTCAAGGGTCGCCGTGGTCGCCGTAGCGCCCGAATCGCTGCCGGCACCGGGCTCGGTCAGGCCGAAGGCGCCCAGATATTCACCTGTGGCAAGCTTGGGTAGCCATTCCTTCTTCTGCTCTTCCGTGCCGTTCATGAGAATGGGCGCGATGCCCAAGCCCATGGCCGCCGCCACGGAAATTCCCGTGCTGGCGCAAACCCGGCTAAGTTCCTCCACCACGAGCGCGAAGCTGAGATAGCCCATGCCTCCGCCGCCATACTCGAGAGGCACAGTCATGCCCAGAATGCCGAGTTGAGCGAGCTTGTCCATGGCGGCCTTGGGATACTCCGCCTTCTCGTCCAACTCGATGGCGATGGGTTCCACTTCCTTCAAGGCGAAGTCGCGGATCATGTCGCGAATCATCTTCTGCTCATCGTTAAGATCGAAATTGGTGACGATATCTCCCACGGCTTTCCCCTTTTCAAGTGTGGCTTCGGTCATGATCTATTTCACCTCTCCCGCTTCATGCAGGAACCAGGCCGCAGCTTCGATGCCTTTGTGGAACTGCTTCAGGTCGAACTTTTCATTGGGCGAGTGCAGACGATCATCGGGCAGACCCACGCCCATCATGACGCAGGGCACGCCTAGCAGACTCTGGAAGGTCTCGGTGACCGGCACGCTGCCTCCGCCTCGCACCAGCACCGGCATTTTCCCGAAGGCCTTGTTGATGGCCCGGGCTCCGGCCTTCACAAAGACGTTATCGGGCTCGGCCAGGAAGGGGTTACCGCCATGATGACGAATGAACTCCAGGCGCACACCGGCCGGCGCCAATTCGCGAAGACGTTTTTCCAAAAGGTCTGAAATCTCATCGGGATTCTGATCAGGAACCAGGCGACAGGAAATCTTCGCGCCGGCCTCGGCGGGTAAGACCGTCTTGGCGCCCTCACCGGAGAAACCTCCCCAGATTCCGTTCACTTCCAGGGTGGGACGCGCCCAGAGTTGTTCCAGTGTGGTGAATCCCGCTTCGCCTTCCAAAGCTTCGACGCCGAGATCCTTTTTGTAGGCTGCCTCATCGTAGGGCAAACTTGCGAAGGCCTCGCGCTCGCGACCTTCAAGTTCGCGAACCTTGTCGTAGAAACCCGGAATCGCGATGCGGCGATCATCGTCGTGAAGCGCGGCGATCATGCGGGCAAGAGCGTCGGCCGGATTGGCCACTGCGCCGCCGAATTCGCCGCTGTGAAGATCCAGGGCCGGACCCCGGACGATCACTTCCACATAGCTGAGCCCGCGCAGGCCATAGAGCATGCTGGGCACATCGCGCGAGAAGAAACTGGTATCGCTGACTACAACGGCATCGCAGGCCAGCTTGTCGATGTTGGCCTCTATGAATGGTTTCAAATTGGGACTGCCCACTTCCTCTTCACCTTCAAGGAGAAACTTGAGGTTCACCGGCAGCCCGCCTGTTTCGGCGAGAATTTCCTGCGCGGCGAAGAGGTGAATGAGCAACTGGCCCTTGTCATCGGAACTTCCACGGGCAAACACCGCGCCTTCGCGCTCGCTTGGCTCAAAGGGAGGCGTGTCCCAAAGCTCAAGCGGATCCACCGGCTGCACGTCGTAGTGGCCGTAGACCAAAATGGTCGGCGCTCCCTCGGCCTCTAGGTGTTCCCCATAAACGATAGAGTGACCCGGCGTGGGAATGATTTCGCTACGAATGCCCAGCTTCTGCATGCGTGTGAGCAACCACTTGGCCGCCGTTTCCATGTCGGCTTTGTTTTCGGGATTGCTGCTGATACTGGGGACACGAAGAAGTTCATCCAGATCGCTGCGATGGGTGGAGGCCGACTGGCGAATGCGTTCGATGACCTTATCCATAGACCTTCTTTCGGGGATACGTGGGACCCGAATAATTTAGCACATGAGGATGGGGAAATCAGCCCCGCTCCATTTCCTCCCAAGGTCGATCCACCGTGTATGACACCTCCGCGCCGATTAACACCACACTCCAAACGAAGAAGAGCCACATCAGGAATGCGGGAATGACGCCGAGAAATCCATAAATGGTATCGAAGGTGGCGATGCGCTCCAGATACTGGACGAAGATCCAGCGGGCGATCACATAGAGAAAGGCCGCCACCACGGCGCCGATGAAGGCCGCGCGTTTTCGGACGGAAGTGTGCGGTAAGAGGAGGTATCCCAAACTGAGGCTGATGATGAGCAGCAGGAAGGGCACGAGATCGGCGAAGAGCCATTCGAAATGCCCATTTTCAGCCAGTGGCCCAAGAAGCGCCGAGCGCGATAGATTTTGGTTGAGCGTAACACTGGCGATAAACAGCAAAGGTGCGAAGATCACGGCCGCCCAGAACGTGCCAAGTTTGTGCACCTGTCCTCGGCGACGCTCCACATGCCAGATGTCGTTGAAGATGGATTCTACGCTCATCAGCATGCCCCAGGCTACGAAGAGGAAAAATGCCAGGCCGAAAAGCCCCATGGCCCCCGCGTTGCCCGCGTAGCGTTCAATCGCTTCCGTGATGATGGATTGGAATTCGGGCGTGGGTAGAAAATAGCGGGAAAGAAATTCTAGCACGCCGTCCAGGCTCCAATCGTAGGGTCTGAGGAGCCATGTGAGTAACGCGGCTAGGGGAACGATGGAAAGCAGTGTGCCGAAGGCCAGAGAGGCGGCGGCTTGTCCGCAACGGTCGCGGCGATACTCGTTTTTCAGAAACTTCAAATACTTCAAGCCCCGGGCCAGCC
>JACKQG010007166.1_pt1 | contig 11381 bp, 9 predicted proteins | sample 8237621 | NCBI WGS metagenome assembly JACKQG01 (sample SAMN15677084, study PRJNA649215) | marine metagenome | biome: marine; feature: Black Sea; material: saline water; isolation source: suspended particulate matter (SPM) from the Black Sea western gyre | collected 2013-06-09/2013-06-10 | depth... | reverse complement strand
AGGCAGTTGATACCATTTTTGCCGTGATTTCAAAAGGTAATGCAGGGGAAATATATGTTCCAATAGTAGAGTCAGCCACGGTTGAAAATATGGCAAAAGCTCTTATAAGTTCAAGGAATATCGAAACTAAAATTATTGGTATCAGACCGGGCGAAAAAATGCACGAGATTCTTGTCAGTGAAGAAGAATGTCATCATGTCGTAAAACGTGGAGATTACTACGTAATTTTACCTATGCTACCTGAGTTGAGAACTGTAAATAAAGAAGCACCAAATGTTTTGGACAGTGAGTTTTGCAGTGCAGATAATGTCCTTGATCTGGAAGGCACGATTGAACTTATGGCTAAACATGACCTGAACGTACCTACCGGGTCGCTGACTGAGACTGAAGAATTGTTGAGATGAATAAAAAAACCAATTCATCAAAAAAAATGAAAATCATGACTATCGTCGGCACACGGCCTGAGGTCATTAAGCTTAGTAGAGTCATTGCCGAGCTACAGTGCCACGTTCAGCATATCTTGGTACATACCGGCCAAAACCATGATTATGAACTCAATCAGATTTTCTTCAAACAACTAAAATTGACAAAGCCGGATTACTTTCTTGGGATTGTAGGCAGTACTACAGCTGAAACTATCGGCAACGTAATATCAAAGTCTGATGACATAATGGCAAAAGAAAGACCCCATGCCCTGTTGCTATTGGGCGATACGAACAGTTGTCTTTCTGCTATTTCGGCTAAAAGAAGAAAAATTCCAATTTTTCATATGGAAGCCGGCAACCGATGTTTCGATCAAACAGTTCCAGAAGAGATTAACCGCAAAATCGTCGATCACATTAGTGACATCAATTTGCCATATACCGAACATGCTCGAAGGTATCTTATCGCCGAAGGGATCAAGCCCGAGACAATTATAAAAACCGGCTCTCCTATGAAGGAAATCCTGGAGTATTATAAAGCTGATATTGAAGCCTCGGATATTTTGAAGCGGCTTAAGCTGCAACCCACCAGGTATTTTGTCGTAAGTGCTCATCGCGAGGAAAACGTCGATTCAGACACCAATTTTAATGATCTGCTATACTCTCTCAATACAATTGCAGAAACTTATGATATGCCCGTAATTATTTCAACGCACCCGAGAACACGCAATCGCCTCGACTCACCGCAAATCTCTTGTGAGTTGGACAAGCGAATACGCCTTCTTAAACCCCTGGGTTTTCCGGATTATGTTTGCCTTCAAACCAATGCCTTTTGTGTCGTCAGTGACAGCGGCACAATAACAGAGGAATCTTCCATAATGAATTTTCCAGCGGTGACTATCCGACAGGCCCATGAACGCCCGGAGGGAATGGACGAGGGAACTGTTATTATGTGTGGACTCAAAAGTGAGCGGGTTTTGCAGTCCATCGAAGTCGTGACAAAACAGTTTGAACACAATGTCCGGACCTTTCGACTGGTGAGTGACTATGAAAGTGAAAACGTCTCCAGGAAAGTTGTTCGCATTATTATCAGTTACACTGATTATGTCAATCGAACCGTCTGGCATGAGTATGCGTAGCTGACCAGCTTGAATACCGAACGCTAACTATGAGGATATTAATCGTTGTTGACTGTTACTTTCCCTACAAAAAATCCAGCGCAAAGCTTGTTCACGACCTGGGGGTGGAATTTCACCGTCAGGGACACGAGATAATTATTACCGCTCCAGATGATGCTTTGACTGCACCAAGCCAAGTCACCATAGAGCAAGGACTGAAAGTTCTAAGAGTTCGAACCCACCCGATCAAAGGAGCTGAAAGGATAACCAGGGCTATAAATGAAATAAGATTGTCATCTATTATTTGGAAAGCAGGTAAAGCTTTTTTTAAATCCAACCAGTGTGACTTAATTGTATTGTACGCTCCAAGCATCTTCTTTGCATCTCTGATTAAAAAACTCAAAAAGCTATGGAACTGCAAGGCCTACCTGATTCAGCGAGATATCTTTCCTCAATGGGCTGTCGATACTGGCGAGATGAAGGAAGGGCTAATATGCCGCTTTTTTCGGCTCAAGGAGAAACAGCATTACGCAGTAGCCGATATTATTGGGGTCCAATCGCCGGAAAATCTGAATTATTTCTCAGAACATGGACTTGCAGACAAGTACAATCTGGAGGTCTTGTACAACTGGACAACGGCAAATGAAAAAAAGATTATTCAAAGAAATGATAGAGAGAATTTAGGACTAAAGAACAAGGTGGTTTTATTTTACGGTGGGAACATTGGTGTTGCTCAGGATATGGATAATATCGTTCGCCTCGCTGACAACATGCGTGAAAACTCACAAGCACACTTCCTTCTTGTAGGTGATGGCAGTGAAGTGCCCCGTCTAAAAGACATGATCAAAGAAAAACAGATTAGCAATATTACGATCCATCCAGCCGTAGCACAGGATGAGTATCTCGGCATGCTCTCACAGTTTGACATTGGACTAATTTCTTTAGACCGTCAGTTGAAAACTCATAATTTTCCGGGCAAGATGCTCGGGTATATGTACTTTTCTATGCCGATACTGGCTTGCATCAATCCCGGTAATGACTTGAAACAAATTATAGAAGAGTCAAATGCCGGTTTCGTCTGTTTGGCAGGCGAGCACAGTGTATTTTGTGACTATGCTGAGAGACTGGTCGCAGATGTTGACCTTCGACAGAAAATGGGCAACAATGCACGAACCGTACTGGAAAAGACCTTTAGTGTCAAACGAGCCGTTTCACAAATACTTTCACATAAGGAACTTTACCGGAGTAATTCCCGGAATGACGCGTAGTTTCCTATTCACTAACTGCAACTATGCTACCCTATTAGTTGTCTATTATCTTTGTATCTCTGACAAAAATATTTGAGAAGAAACATTCGTTATGGCACTCATGATAAGAAATTATACTCATGATATTTACCTATATTGCCCATTATTCTAATAAAAGCTGTCAAGGATAAACAAAAATAATGAAGGTCCTTTTAATTGACCCGCCGTTTTATAGGTTTATCAAATACTATAATCGCTATTTCCCCTTAGGTCTTGCTTATCTGGCTGCTGTTTTGCGAGATAAAGGCCATCAAGTCCTTATTTATGATGCAGACGCAAATGTAGATAAGGCCTGCAAGATGGACTATTCCGACCTTGAGAGCAAATATCCTGAATATATTAAATGCATCAACAATATGTCTCATCCGATATGGAATGAGTTGCGCGATACTCTAAATGAAGTTAAACCCGACCTGGTCGGTATAAATGTTTTTACAAACAAAGCCGCTGCGGCTTTTAGAGTGGCAGAGATTGTAAAGACCTTATTTAACAATGTCCCTGTGGTAGTTGGCGGCCCACATCCATCAGTCAAGGCCGATGAATCTTTAAGGATAAGCCCATTCGTTGATTATGCAGTGAGGGGAGAGGGTGAATTTAGTTTCCCAAAGTTAGTCGATGCTGTCGAAAACAAAAAATATCCTAATAATATCATGGGGCTTAGCTTTAAGATTAACGGACAAATCCACCATAATCCTGACACCAAATTTATTCAGGATTTAAACCAAATACCTTATCCCGCAAAAGACCTCCTTATAAATAAAAATTCATATACTTCGGAAGATATGGGATTGATAATGACCGGACGTGGCTGTCCATTCGCATGCACATTTTGCTCTTCTGCCGGAGTATGGCAAAGAGTTACAAGATTTAGATCGGTTGAAAATGTCATAGGGGAAATTCAACAGGTTCAGGCCGAGTACGGCACTATTCAGTTTAGCTTTAAGGATGACACTTTTACCGTCGATCGGAAAAGGGTTTTTAAGTTTTGTAGTTCAATCAAGAATAACAATCTTAAGATAAACTGGGAATGCAACGCCAGGGTAAATCTTATCGATGAATCATTATTGGAGGAAATGAAGTCCGCTGGCTGCAACAGTATCAAGATTGGCATAGAATCAGGTAGCGACCGTGTTCTCCAAACTATTATGAAGAAAGGAATAACAACAACACAGATCAAACAAGCTACCAAGCTTATTCACAAAGTCGGTATTCATTGGACAGGCTATTTTTTGATGGGTATTCCAACGGAAACTAAACAAGAAATGCTTCAAACCCTTAACCTAATGCTGCATATCAAACCTGATTTTGCATCCCTTTCGGTTTTTGAACCTTATCCCGGAACCGAGTTGCTTAATATGGGTATTGCTGCCGGTTACATGGTTGATGACCGCACTTTAGACGATTATTATTCTATATCACCGAAGTACTATTTCATGAAACGCTCTGACAATCGGATTGATACTATGACTAATGAGGAATTAGGACAGATTGAAAAGTATCTGAAAACCAGCTTTCACAAATACAACAGAGGTACAGCACGCATCTTAAAAAGAGCCAAAGCTCGAAGTATTTTATACCGTAAAGATCCTGCCGCATTATTTGGGGATGTTAGAAGGTTTTTGGCATGGCTTAGATAATAGATAGGGTATATCCAGCTAACTTTTTACAGTTTCAAATTATCATTTTTCCATACATAACTGTAGTGCGTATAGCTTTAAAAGCGAATTATCAATAATGTATCATTACAAGATAACACATAAGAATATGATTCTTCAGATTTTCCTGTTTGTTGTTGACACATTGTTACTAAATGCAGCTTTTCTTTTGTCCTTTCCTGTCAGATATGGCTTGGACATCCCGGAAATAAATTTTCTGCCATACAAGGATAATTTCCCATTCCTTACTTTTATATATATGTTAGCTCTTGTTTTTACTCGCGTTTTCAAAAACAGGTTTTGCAGTTGACTGGCACTTGTTCAAGAGGACCTTCAATGGCTTGCTTTTAGGTGCCCTTTTCGGCATAGCCCTTGTCTATGTTTTTAGAATCAAATGGTCGGATTTCCCTTCCAGCATCTTCGTTATTTCCTTTCCTATTGCATTATTCTTTATCTTTATATTTAACAGCCGAGTTTTAAGATTTGCCGGAAGAATCAAAAAGAATGTAATTATTATTGGAAAGCAAAAATCAGATGGAGTTATTGATGGAAATCCTCTGGCTGAAGAGAGGTATATAGACTCAATTGAAGAACTTCTTCGATGTGAGGATATCGATGAAATTATAATTTGCAAACAAATTCACGATACTAAGCAGTTGAATCTCCTTATTTACCTGCTGCTCAGACTAAAAGTAAATGTAGTATTCAGCCCGTCAATTTACGCTGAATTGATTTCAGGAAATGTAATGAACGAAAACTCGATACAATTCCTTACAACATTCCTTGGAAGGAAATCCGACTACGAGGAGTTTCTGATAAGGGCTCTTGATATTTTAAGCAGTCTGGCCATGTTGATTATCCTCAGCCCGTTCATTGGCCTGGCTGCACTTGGCATAAAACTTACTTCGTCCGGATCTGTCTTTTACAAACAGAAAAGAATCGCTAAAGACGGAAAAACCTTCATCTTATATAAATTCAGAACAATGATAGATAATGCCGAACGTGATAGTGGTCCCGTATTAGCAGCAAAAAATGACCTGCGAGTCACAAAAATCGGCCGATTCCTGAGAGATACTCGTATAGACGAGATACCGCAGCTAATAAATGTCATACACGGCGAAATGAGCCTGGTCGGCCCAAGGCCTGAACGACCTCACTTTGTGAAATGCCATCAATCTCTGAGAGAGATAAGGCTTGCAGTCAAACCGGGACTGACCGGATTTGCACAAATAAGAAATCATTATGATTTACATCCAAATCACAAAATAAAATATGATGTTTTATACATTCAGCGGCGGTCTCTACTGTTAAATCTGTACATCTTATTCAAGACAATCCCGGTTGTTTTATTAAGAAAGGGGCAATAAAAATCGGCAGCAACTTACCTCTCATACAACACTTTGTAACATGACCAGTTTATGACAAATTTATCTTTTGCCCCCAAAATAATATTAAAAGAAGGAGCTTGGTCTGCTTTTGGAAAAATAACGACTGCCTTGGGAACACTGATCGGCGTAAGGTTGCTTACAGAATTTGTCCCTAAAGAAATCTACGGAAAAATCTGCTTGCTGATTGGTATTGCAACACTGGGTAGCAATCTTTTTGCATATCCTTTGATATCTGCAGCCCAAAGATTCCATCCGGAGATGGCATTGTCGGGAAATGTCCCACAGCTTCGCCGCACGATTGTCGGCATTTTGAAATGGACTGTTGGCACCCTTGCAAGCCTTATCCTGCTGGGGGGCCTTTTTGTTAAATCCGACACCCTATCATATCCGGTCTTTGTGGTCTTGGCCGCTTTTATCGTTGTTCAGGTAATGCGCAATCTGGAGATAGGTTTTCTGATAGCTGCACGCCGGCAAAAAGAAGTTGCTATCTGGAGTATGTCGGAGGCATGGCTTAAACCGGCTTTTGCGGTTCTGCTGGTAATTCTGCTGGGCGATACCCCACAGTCCGTACTTCTAGGGTATTTTGCTGCTTTCGGTTGTATTCTAATCTGCTTCCATCTGCTTCCTGTATCAATGGAAGGAAGTAACAACACGAAAGTGCCAACTGAAACAGATACAGAACTTACGGCCAATATTCGGCGTTATGCAATACCACTTCTTCCACTGGCATTGGTTGCATGGATCAGTAGCTTGAGTGACCGTTATATAATTAGCGGTATGTTGGGAGTTGGACAGGTCGGCCTTTATGCCGCAGGCTATGGCTTAATAAGTATGCCTTTTCTTATGGTGGGCGGCATCATCGGCCAGACTTTGCGGCCTCCTTATTACCAGGCTATATCTGCCGGCAATATTACCTTTGCGAAAAAAATTCTCAGAACTCAACTATCTATAACTGTCTTGGTTTGTGCTGCTGGAGTAGTAGCGGTTTTCTTCCTCCGTAATCTAATTGCATCACTATTGCTTGCTGAGGAATACCGAAGCGCCGTATCTCTTATGCCTTGGATTGCAGCCGGAATTACTCTCCAGATTATCGCTCAGATTTTTGAGGGCATTCTAATTGCCTATAAACGCACTGGCTTTCTACTCATGGTTCACTCCTTAGGAGCAGTCGTTTGTGTTCTCTCAGTTTACATCCTCATTCGCCGGTTCAACTTGATTGGAGCTGCAATGGCATGTCCCGTTTATTACCTGAGTATGTTAATGACCGGCATTGTAATGGCCACAATCGCATCAAAAGAACCAAAAACCATCACGAAATAGTTCCAATAAAAACTAACACAATGTATATAAACCTGGAAATAACATTTTGCCCAAAACAATTGTTAAATCTCTACTGCTGAACGTGCTCTGGTGCACATTAGGCCGAAGAAACCTTGTAAGGCTTGCACGTTTCCTTAATAATGAATCTCGCCTGGATGTTAATAACGATCCGGCCACCAATGGTGAGACTATAGTACAATCAACAATCCTTGAATACTTGAAACAGAATGAGAAAATTTGCATATTTGATATTGGTGCCAATATAGGAAGCTGGACATATTCTCTATTCGAGCACGCCGACAAAACATCATCGCTTATTGTCCACGCCTTCGAGCCCTGTACCGACACATATTCCACACTCACAACCAATCTGCACTCCTGGAACCTGAACGGCAACATAAAATCCAACAACCTTGCCCTATCATCATCTGTTAGTAAACTTCCTTTTTATTCCCTCGGACCAAATATTGGGACAAACAGTCTATCCACTCCAGCCGACCCTACTAAATATGCAGTTGAATCGGTTCAAACAGAAACAATTGATGGTTATTGTTTAAGAAATAATATCTCACATATAGACCTTATAAAAATCGACACTGAAGGACATGACATGGAAGTAATTTATGGCGGCAATAATATGCTAGCTTCAGGGGCAATTGATATCCTCCAGTTTGAATACAACCATAGATGGATTGACGGACGCCATTTTCTGCGTGATGCATTTGAACTTTTGTTACCGCTTGGTTTCATCATTGGCAAGATTACTCCCAAAGGAATAGAGTTTTATCCCGATTGGGATTATGAATTAGAAACTTTCGTAGAGTCAAACTATTTAGCCGTCAAACAATCGTTGAGAAACATCTTTCCACAGATAAGATGGTGGAAAAAATCATAATCCTCAATAATATCCATAAAATAAACCTGAAACTTCATCTCAGAAATCTAAGACTAACCAACTTAGAACCTTTTATTATACACAATTCACTACCGACTGCTATTGTTCTGCAACAAAGCTGCCTTTTAACGACAGCTTATTTGATGGTATTTGGATTTATCCTGCCAATAATATTTCATGTAGATGTTGCAAAACTCCTCAAGACTCATCCAACTTAAAGAATATATTGAAATTAGAATTGAATTAGAAGGTTTCTTCTCGTAGCGAAGCATTTAATATGAAATATGTCATATAAACAAATTACTCCACCTCTGTTCATCAAGTTATACCAAAAGATTCAAATTGACTGCCTACGAAGAGCAAATCGAGCGAGGACGGCCAAAGATGTTTTTACTCGCATATATAAAAGGAATATATGGGGAGGAAAACCAAGACAATATCATTCGGGGGATGGCTCTACTGAATATCATGCTTTTTTATATGCCAATGCGGTAAAGACATTCATCAAAGAAAGAAGAATTACAAACGTGGTCGATTTGGGATGTGGAGATTTCATCATAGGCAGTAAGCTTCAGATGGATAAGCTTAAATACATAGGTGTTGATATCGTTGATGATTTGATTAAACGAAACCATGAAAAATATGGAACTACCGATATCGAGTTCCAGTGTCTGGATATAATATCAGATGAACTTCCCAATGCAGAGCTGTGTTTGATTCGGCAAGTCTTACAACACTTATCAAATTCTCAAATTATTTCTATTCTACACAAAATAAAAAAATACCGATATGTATTGATAACCGAACATTATCCTGCTCCAAGGGTACATTTCTCGCCCAACAAAGATAAGCCGCATGGTCCCGATACCAGATTATATGACAATTCAGCAGTCTGCTTAGACCTGCCGCCGTTTAATATGAAAATTTCAAAAATACTCTTAGAGGTTGATCCATACCCTAATTTAGCAAATCAAGGTGGAAAGATTAAAACGTTCTTGATTGAAAATTAGCTTTCTCTTTCTGTTTGTTTAAGTTCTGAATTGACATAAATTGGGTAAGCAAAGCCAGTAATCTATTCTAAAGCTTGACAGGCAAACCGCAGCCAAGCGGTGGAATCATAAAAAAAACAATTTGTGGATTTAAGCTTCCTTTCAGAAACTATTCTATATGTTTATTACCGAGAACGAAAGGATGGGCTGCTGTATATTAGTGAAAATAACCATCATATTTGAATACTGAAGCCCTAAAGAGTAACATTGATGTCAATAAAACCAGATTATCGATCGCGAATATATGATAAATATGCCTCGCGTTTTCAGGAGGCACCGGAGCAGTTTGAGCCGGCCGCTGCCGACCATTGGGGCAGGGCTTATAAATCATACTTGAAAGGTTGGCTCCCTAAGCAAAAAGATGCAGCGGTACTTGAAGTAGGCTGTGGCGGGGGAAGGTTGCTTCACTTTTTGAAAACAAGAAGATTTACTAATTTTACCGGCGTCGACATCAGTCCGGAGCAAATACTATTAGCACAACAAGTCACAAGTAGAGTGGTCAGGGCAGATGCTATTGAATTTCTTAAAGCGACAAATAATGAGTATGATTTGATAATAGGCCTGGATTTTATCGAACACCTCCGCAAAAATGAGGTGTTAGATTTTCTGACCAATTGTCACAAGGCCCTAAAGCCTGATGGACGTATCATTTTACAAACGCCGAACGCTCAATCTCCGTTTGGGCAGAGCATATTCTATGGTGATTTTACACATGAGTTTTGCTTTACGCCAAAGGCTTTGCAACATGTTCTCAATCTCTGTGGTTTTCACAAGTTTCATGTACGGGAAACCGGCCCGGTTGTACACGGCTTTAAATCTGTTATCAGATATATACTCTGGCAAACGATACGTCTTATATTGAAACTGTGGAATCTTATCGAAACAGGCGATTGCACAAATGAAGTGTTTACACGCACCTTTGTGATTTCTGCACACAAGATATGATAACAAATGCAAAGATTTTATTTATAGGACCCGTTTATCGTGGTGGAACCTGCTATGACCGTATGCGAGTAATGCGTGAAATGGGTCTGGAAATTACGATTTTCGATACTACGCCTTACCTTAATGATGGAATAAAAATCGCAAGATCCTTACGCCATAGAACCAAAACAGGTCTTAATATAATAAGGCTAAATCGTGACCTGCTTAGTGTAGCAGGCAAGTCTTATGGAATTACACATATCTGGTTTAGCAAAGCGGTTTTCATATGGCCTGAAACGCTGAAAAAGATAAGAAAAATTACAGCCGCGATTCTAATCCACTATACTCCTGATGCACAGATAATTTGGCAACGGTCAAGACATTTTATAAAAAGTATACCGCTTTATGATATTGTTTTTACTACAAAGCCTTTCGAGTTGGATCTATATAGAGAACTCGGAGCTCAAAGAGTATATCTTACTTATCAAGCTTATGATAAGAATCGTTTTTACCCAAGAGAACCCTCGGAACATGATTTTATAAAATACAAAGCTGACATCACTTTCATTGGACTTTATGAAAAATATCGAGCTGATTGTATAAGAGCCATAGTTGATAGCGGTGTTAAAGTTAAAGTATGGGGGGAATATTGGGGACGCTATGCGAAATGGCATCCTTGGGCCAGAAATGTTGTTATGGGAAAAAGTGTGATTTGTGAACAGTATTGTTTGGCTCTTTCGTCTGCTAAAATATGTCTTGGATTGCTGTCAAAGTTTATGCCGGAAAGCACTACGACAAGATCGTTTGAAATTCCTGCATGTGGCACATTTATGTTAGCTGAACGAACCAAAGAACACATGAAATTGTTTGAGGAGGGAAAAGAAGCCGAGTATTTTTCCTCAAAGAAAGAACTCGTCCAAAAAATACATTACTATCTGGAACATCCTCAGAAACGTAAAGATATTGCAGCGGCTGGTCGACAACGCTGTGTAAACAGTGGATATAGTTTCCAGGATCGCCTGAAAGATATATTAGAAAAGGTGCAGGAAATAAGATAAGAATGAAAATCGACAACGATAATCCGAACAGAATAGTTACCACTTGTTCTGAAAACTTTAAGAAGCATCAAATATGGCGTCTCCCGATGCTGAGTTTTTTTAATGGATGTCTCGGTATTCTTATTTCATATTTTCTGCTAACGGAAATTGCTCGTCAGGATTATTCATTGCGTACTTTAAGCATCGGAGTTGTCAAGGGGCGCTTAAAACCAGCCACTATGGGCGCGTTCAAAACCAGCCACTTT
>JACKQG010007165.1_pt1 | contig 11382 bp, 7 predicted proteins | sample 8237621 | NCBI WGS metagenome assembly JACKQG01 (sample SAMN15677084, study PRJNA649215) | marine metagenome | biome: marine; feature: Black Sea; material: saline water; isolation source: suspended particulate matter (SPM) from the Black Sea western gyre | collected 2013-06-09/2013-06-10 | depth... | reverse complement strand
AGATCAAGTTGGATGTCTTCCCGGATGATCCGCCTTAGCATGGTGATCATTCCACGCAAATGTTGATCCAAATGAATTTCCCGAACGTCTAAAGCTTGTTTCCGACTGTAGGTCAGCAGTTGCCTTGTAAGGCTCGAAGCGCGATCTACAGCCGCAATGGCATCGTGCAGATCTTCTTTGGCTTGCGCAGGATTCAGGTTTTCCACCATGGCCAATTCAACATTGTTACGAATCACCTGTAGAAGATTGTTGAAATCGTGGGCGATGCCACCGGCCAGCTGCCCGATAACCTCCATCTTCTGCGAGCGCACGAGCTGCTCTTCCAGCTCCTTGCGCTCGGTAAGATCCAGCATAATGCCGATGATGCCGTCGGCCGGTCCCTTCTCCGCCTGGAAAGTTGCGCGCGAGTAATAGTAGAGGCGCTTCACGCCGTCCGCACAGACAAGCTCCATCTCGAACTGCTGACTACCCGGGTTCGCGATCAGCTTCAGGTCGGCCTGGTGATATTGCTGGCCATCTTCAGAGGGCAAGCCAAAGGGAAGATCCATGAGCCTCTTGCCAATGATCTGGTCTTGGGGAAGCCCGAGCACATCCCTTGCGAAGATCTCGTTGCAGCCCAGGAAGCGCCCCTCGTTGTCCTTGTAGAACACGGGACTTGGGATGGTATCTAGAAGAGTGCTCATGAACTCAGTCAGGGCTCGAAGCGTCCCTTCGCTTTCTCTCAAAGACTCTTCGACCTGCCGACGGGATGTGAAGTCGGACACGAACCCTTCCAACACCAAGGCCTCGCCATGCTCATCAAAGATGGCTTCACCTTGCTCCCACACCCAGCGAGTGCTGCCGTCGGCGCAGACAATGCGGTAGTCCATACGAAATGCCCGCTTGCTCGCGATGGCGGCTTGAACTTCCATCCAAACCTTTTCTCTGTCCTCGGGGTGAATGAGCTTTGCATAGGCATTTTCTCCGCCAATGATCAGCGCTTCGGCCTCGTAACCCGTAAGCGCCTTACAGCCATCACTCAGGAAGGACATATCCCAATTCTCATTGTTCAGGCAGCGATAGACCATGCCTGGAAGGTTGGAGAGCAATTTGGCTTGGGAGAGCTCGTTCTCCTCCAGGACCCGATTGGTCAAAGTTGTCTCTTCAATGGCTTCGGCAAGGTGGCTGCGCATTGTGTTGACAGCATCCACAAGCACATCGATTTCATCGGGGTTGTGGTTTCGTGGTCGGTCGATACCCAAACGATGGTTAAGCGTCACCACGTCCATATCCCACAGATAACCGACCACATCTTCCAGGTGACGGGTCACAGTTTGATGGAAGATGAAGTTCATGATAATTCCGACGACCAAAATTCCCAGAACCACCACAAAAAGGCCGAGCAAGAGATAGCCAATCAAGCTACTCAACATGTGGGAATACGTGATCGCGATGCTAAGCTGGGGACCTTCCGGATGACCGGGGTTCAAGGGAATTTCCAGGTGCGTGGTGTGGGGAAGGCTCTTGTCGCCATGGAGGTATATCTCGCCTTCACCAGAGACTCCCGGGCGGATTTCCGCGTAGGTTATCTCGGGTAGGCGTTCGATGGCCTGCAGCATGATGTTTATCTGATCGTGATCACCCTGCTCAATGGCGTAGGCAAAACTCGGTGGCGCGCTAGCCTTAATATCTTCCAATCGCGTCTGAACATAATCGAGGCCACCGCGGTAGCCGAAATAGGCAAGCAGTATCGCGGCGATAAGCGCCCAGATCAGACAAGCGGCCACCATGTAGCGAAGAAGGCGACGGCTTAGGCGGGAATCGAAGCGGAAGAATGAGTGTCTGCGAGAACTGGCCACCGCTCAGGTCCTTTGGGTTTGCCGGAACAAGGATCGGTGCGGGAATAAGCCCATGAGGCCCCAGGTTTTCCCCACGCTCCCGCCCCTTGCTTGAAAGGCTTCTTAGGGGATCATCGGCCGGAAAACCGATTGTGTTAAGGATATTGTGGATTATCCAGCCGAATTCTACTGAATTAATCTAGACCCTGGAACTGGCGAGCCTTCCTATAGTAATATGCCGCCGCAATAGGGGGGCGGTATCCCGCTTCCCACTTAAATTCAATAACCCGAATCAGCTGACGAGGTGTTCATCACCATGATCGAAGTGCGGAATGTATCCAAGCGCTTCGGGCAGACGGTGGCCTTGGACGGTGTCTCCATGACGGTGGAGCGCGGCGAGATCCTGGGCTTCCTCGGTCCGAACGGGGCTGGAAAAAGCACGGCGATGAAGATCATCACGAGCTTTTTAGCGCCCGACGATGGCAACGTGGTCGTAGACGGCATGGATGTAAGCGAGAAGCCATTGGATGTGCGCTCGCGCATCGGCTACATGCCTGAGAATGTGCCGCTCTATACCGATATGCGCGTGCAGGAGTATCTGGAATTCGTGGGCAGGGCCCGCGGTCTGAGCGGATCGAATCTCAAGACTAGGTTGAGCTGGGCTGTAGAGGCCTGCCAGCTCGAACCCGTCTTCAAGCAAAGCATCTTGGAGTTGTCCAAGGGCTTTCGCCAACGCACTGGGCTGGCCCAAGCGCTGATCCACGATCCCGAAATTCTGATCCTTGACGAACCTACAAGCGGACTGGATCCCTTGCAGATCATCGGCATTCGCGAACTCATCGCGGAGCTGGGGCGGAGCAAGACCATCCTATTCAGCACGCACATTCTGCAGGAGGTGGCGCCGGTCACCGATCGCGTGGTGATTATCAACCAGGGGTGCGTGGTGGCGGACGGTCGCATCGGCGAACTGAAACAGCGCGCCATGGGCAGCAACCGCGTAACCCTATGCTTGGATGAGCTTCCCGATAATCTGGAAGCCGCGCTCACCGCGGCCGAAGGCGTGGAGAGGGTGGTTCCCCTGGACGAGCGCCGCTTCGAAATTTTCGGCAGCTTCGAAGGCGATCTGGCTTCCACTGTGGCCGCCACGGCCCGTGAAAAGGGATGGAAGCTTAACGAGCTTCACGAAGATCCCTTTACCTTGGAGGAAACCTTCATCGCCTTGACCAAGGAAGCCCAGAGTGGGAGGGTGAGAGCATGAGAAACGCCGGCGTAATTTTCAAACGCGAGATGGCGGCTTACTTCAACAGCCCCATTGCCTATATTTTCATCATCGTTTTCCTGGCGCTCAATGCGGGGCTCTTTATGACGAGCTTCTTTCTACAGGGTCAGGCGGACATGCGCGGGCTCTTCGCGAACCTGCCACTCTTTCTGATCTTTTTCATCCCGGCCGTAACCATGCGGCTTTGGGCCGAAGATCGCAGGTCAGGCACCTTTGAACTGCTCATGACCCTGCCCATGCGCGCGTCGGAAGTCATGGTTGGCAAGTACTTCGCCGCCCTGGCCTTCTATATGATCGCACTGGCGGGCACCCTGCCTATTCCCATCATGCTGGCATTGCTAGGCAATCCAGACGGCGGCGCCATCTGGGGCGGCTACATCGGCGCGACTTTACTGGGCGGTCTCTACCTGGGCGTCGGCATTTTCGTGTCGGGCTTGGTGCGCGATCAGATCACCGCGTTCATCCTGGGAATGATCAGCTGCTTCTTCCTCTTCTTCGTGGGACTGGTCCCCGTGGCCATGACCATCGATGGGTGGATCGGCGGCCTGGGCACCTTCTTGCAAACCGCCTTCGGACTCATTCCGCACTATGAATCACTGCAGCGCGGCGTGATCAGCCTGGGCGACGTGGTTTACTTCTTGGCCTTCACGGCGGCTCTGCTCGCCATGAACGCTCACTGGTTGGAAGGGAGGAAGCACGGATGATCGCCAAAAACCGTTTTCGACTGGGCTTTCTGATCCTCACGCTTCTGTCTCTAGCCATCGCGATATTCTTTACCGGCGTGGTGGAGAACTTCCGTGGTGCGCGCATCGACCTGAGCGAGGACAATCTTTATACTTTGTCCGATTCGGCCGAGGGTATTTTGCAACGCCTGAAGGTGCCGGTGCAGCTTAAGTACTATGTCACCGGCCAGGACAAGATGCCCACCGAGCTCAAGAACCTTGAGCGCGATGTGCGCGACAAGCTTCAGGACTATGCCGACGCTTCCGGAGGTATGATCGATTTTTCCATACACGATCCCAGCCTCGACGAAGAGCAACAGGAAGCGCTCGTGGCCAAGGGAATTCGTCCCTTCCAGGTGCAGACCGTGGAGCGGGACGAACGCAGTTTGAAGTTGATCTGGTCGGCGATCAGTATTGCCTACAAGGACAATCCCGAGGAAATTCTTCCTCAGGTTTTGCCGCAAACCCTGGTCACCTTCGAATATGAATTGCTTTCCCGCGTCTTTCGCATGACCCAGGATCGTCGGCCCGTGCTCGCACTCTACGCCCAAAGGCCCGAACTCGATCCCGAGATGATGCAGGCCTACATGCAGATGGGCATGGCGCCTCCCGAGATGCCCGACACTTGGCAGCAGCTTGTGGAGGTATTGCAAAGCGAGCTTTACGATGTTCGTCGCGTGGACCTCAGGCCCGAAAGTCCGATTCCCGCCGATGCGGATGCGCTGCTGGTCATGAATCCACGGAACTTGGACGCGCGGCAAAGCTGGGAAATCGGCAACGCCGTGTCCAAGGGTGTGAACACACTGCTGGCTATCCAGAACATGGAGTACGACTACCAGCCTGGACAACGCGGCGGTTTTCGCATTACGCCCAAGCAGTTCAGTTCAGGGCTCGAGAATCTGCTTCGCGAGTACGGCATCGCCGTGGGCAACATGCAACTCTTTGACGCGGAGCATGAAACCCTCACCATTCCGCGTCAGTCGAACCTTGGTGGCATGACCATTCAGACTGCCGAGCCCGTGCGGGTGCCCATGCAAATCGGCGTGCGCGGTGAGCAACTGAACCGTGACGTGTCCATTACGAATCGCATCGAATCCCTGTTCTACCCATGGGGCACCGACGTGCAGGTGGATCCCATCAAGATGGCTTCGAGGAGTGTCGGCTCACGCGTCCTGTTCACGAGCAGCTCGCGCAGTTGGCACAAGTCTTTCGCCGGGGCGCCACTGGCCCAGGCCGACGTGAGTGTGGATGGGCAGGACTTTGACGGCCCCCACCCCCTGGGATGGATTTTCGACGGCGTCTTCGCAGAGCCCGAGGGCGGCATGCCCGATTGGGAGCAGCCCGACACGCTCATCACCGGCGAACCCTTCGTACAGGGAGAAGCGGCAGCGGCCCAGCTCATGGTTCTCGGATGCGGAAAGATGTTCGAGCAACCTTTCCTGGGCGGGGCCCAGAACGCCATGCTCTTGCTCAACAGCGTGGATGCCTTGGCCCTGGGTGGAGAACTCATCGGTATTCGTTCGCGGGTCATCACCCAGCGTTCCCTGGAGCCCATTGAGCCTGCCACCAAACTGATCTACCGTATTTTCACGGTGGTTCTGGTACCGGTGCTCATTGCGCTCTTCGGTATCTTCCGCATGATTCTGCGTCGCAAGGAGTCGGCGCTCTACCTCGAGAACCTGAAGGCAAGGAGCTAGAGGATGAATCGCAGAACCATCATTATACTCGTGGTGTTGCTTGTGGCCCTGGCCGGGTTGCGTTTCATGCAGCAGCGTTCCCATGACAACTCTTTGGCCCAACCGGATCGTGTCGTCTTGCTTCCGGAGTTCAGCATGGATGACATATCCCGCGTGGAACTGCGCGGGCCGATAAGCGGCGAGTTAATTTTAGAGCGCTCCGGTAGCGAGTGGAAAATTCCAAGCAGCTACGGGCATCTCGCCAAGCAGGCCAAGGTGGACGAACTCGCCGCCGAACTCGTATCGCTCACAGGACAATTCCGCTCCGATCGGGAAGACGTGCTTGCCGACTACGGTCTAGCCGACACCACGGCTGTGAGCCTCAAACTCATTTCGACTACGGGCGAAGAGAGTGCCAATCTACTCTTGGGAAGCACTCAATCTCGGGGCGGCCTCTTTCTCTGCGAGGCGGGCTCGAACACGGTCTATGCTTCGGGAAGCAATCTTCTCGGCATCTTCAATCTTTGGGGTGATGCCCGCGAACCCGATGCACGCGGCTTTCTGGACATGACCCTCTGGACTTGGGATGCCGCGCAGGTGGAGTCTTTCGATCTGATTCACTCAGGCAACGGCATGACCTTCACGCGGGCGGCGCCAGATACCCTTACGGGTGAATCAGTCTGGCTCGTGGACGGCCTGCCGGCCAAGACCACGGTGGTCGACCAGGTGCTCACCACGCTCATGAACCTGAAAGGCAAAGATCTATTGAACCCGCGTGAGAATCACGGCATGGCCGATGCCATGCGCAATGCCAAGATCCGATTGGCGAATGGCGAGGAGTTCAGCCTATGGGTTGGCAATGGCGAGGGTGAAAACGGAGATGTGCCCATTCAGGTGGCGGGACAGGGCGCGGTTTATGCGCTCTACTCCAGTTATCCGGATCGGATTTTCAAGCCCAAGGACGAGTTCTTGAAGTAGGTTGAATTTCGATGGATGAATTCAAAGCCGGGTGCGACTGCGCCCGGTTTTTGTTTGCGGTGTCAGCACTCAACTAGAACCGCAGCCCGATCACCGCGCTCAAAACTTCGCTGGTGTAGTCAAGCCCCTCGTCGTTGCGACGGAAGATGTTCTCCAGGCCCATGTTGTAACGCAGCCAGAGAAACCCCGAGCCGAACTCAAGGCCCGCGCCCAGCGAAAAGGTGACCTCGCGCTGCACAATTTCATCCAGCAGATCCTGTTCCACACAAATGGAAGTGTCTCGATCGCGAGTGGCCTCGCAGTAGGTCGCCTTTTGCGGCACGTGCAAGGCGGCGCCCAGGGAAACGAAGGCGCCATGTCGGCGAGAGTTGCGAAGTAGTAGGTCCAGGGGGAAATCGTAACTGCGCAAGTTCAGATCTTCCCTCACCGCGCCGGCGCTTTCCTGCCAGCTGTTGCGGCTGGTTACCTGGAATGCTCCGCGCAGGGCCACGTGCTCGCCGAAATCCAGATCCTGGAAAACGCCCCCGGTCCAATCGTAGCCGCGCTGGAAATCGGCCAGAAGGCCCTGGGTGTCCGAGCCCATGAGACGATAAGAATTGGCACCGCCATAGACGCCGAGTCCGGCCGCGGGCAGCGCGAGCAGAATTGCAAGCAAGAGGGAGAGGGCGATGCGCAAGACGAGCCTTTCCAGCGGAGTACGAATCCCGAAATGTGTGCTGCGAAGGCGGGAAAGTCAATACCCTCAGAGGCTTAGCAAGCGATTCCCCAATTTTTCCGCTTCCAGCGTTGCCAGTACTTCCAATTCCGCCAGATCTACGCCCCGAAGGTTCTGCCCATCGAAGAGCACTTCGCCGCGGCTCACCGTGCGATTCACCCGAGGAGAGTCGCTGGATGCGTCCAGGGTAATGAAATCGGCGTCGGCTCCGGGTTCCAGGCGTCCCACCGAGCGCTCGAAAATGGAGGATGCGATGGCGGCCCCTCCATTATAGAGCAATCTCGCAGCGCCGGCCCCGTCGGCGGCGGCGAAGCGGGCCTCGGTGAGCAGGCCGCTGAGAAATCCGTCGGTGCCCAGGCCCACGGCAATACCCGCGGCTCGTTGGGATGCCACGTCGGCCCGGCCCACACGGTTGTGAGCATTGGACTGAGGACAGTGGGCCAGAAAGCAGCCCCGCTCGGCCAGCAGATCCGCATCGCCCGGCGCCAGGTGCACGCCATGGGCGAAGAGACTTCCCTCACGCAGGATGCCCTGCTTGTCCAGACGATCCACCACGCTCGCGTATCCGCGTTCGCGGGCGTCGGCCAAATCGCTTTCGGCCTCGGCCAGATGAATGTGGAAGGGCATGTCCGTGGCCGCAGCGCACTCGGCCAGGCTCTCGTCGGACAGCGTGAAGGATGCGTGCAAACCAAAGAGCGCGCGCACAATTTCATGGGATCCATAGCGATAGATGGCTCGCTGGTTTTCGGCGACGCCTTCATTGAAGAGTTTGGCGCCATTTCGATCGGTGACTTCGAAGGCCATAGCCAACTTCAGGCCACATCGTTCGGCCTCTTCGGCGAGAATGTCCAGGCTTCCTTCGGCAAAGTCCGGGCTGGAATGATGATCGATCACCGTGGTGCATCCGTGCATCACGGCTGCCGCAAAACCCAGGCGCGCGCTGGCGCGAATAGAGTTCTCGTCCAGGGCGCGATCCAAGCGCCACCAAACTTGTTCGAGGATTTTGAGGAACTGGCTTGAGCGCTTGGGCCAATCGAGTCGTCCGGCCAAGGCGCTGTAAAGATGGGTATGCGAGTTGATAAGCCCAGGCAGCAAAAGGTCGCCACCCAGATCCACGCCTTCTTCGGCGAAGGGGGGAGACTCATCGCCCACATCGGCGATGCGACCGTCTTCCACCAAGACCCAACGTGTTCCCTGCTCGAGGGTGGCGCCGTTTTCAAAGAGCGTTCGAGTCATGGCCTCCTCTTTCCAACAGTTCCAAGACATGCTCCGGTCTAATGGGAATTTCGCTCACTTGCGCGCCCACGGCTTCACTCACTGCCGCGGCAATGGCCGCCGCCGTGGGAATAATGACGGGCTCGCCCAGGCTTTTCGCGCCGAAGGGCCCTTGAGAATGCGGCTCTTCAACAATGATCGTTTCGATCTCCGGCACTTCGATGGCCGTGGGCAAATGATAGGTGGACAGATTCCGCGCCAATATATTGCCGCCTTCGCGGGCGAATCGCTCGGTGAGCGCCCAGCCCAATCCCTGGGCCACGCCACCTTCCACCTGGGCTTCTACGCCGGCGGGGTTCACCGCGCATCCCACATCGTGGGCGGCCCAAACCTTGAGCACGCGCACATTGCCGGTTATGCGATCCACGGCCACGCGCGCCGACTGAGTGGCGAAGGAGTAGGCGAAGTAGGCCTCGCCGCGGCCTTTTTTGAGATCGAAATCCAGTTCGGGAACGTGCCACCAACCTTCGGCAGCCAAGTTCACGTTTCGCTTATAGGCTGCACCTGCGAGTTTTCGAAAGGAAACATCGCCCAATTCTTCGCGCAAAGGCGCCAGGCGTTCATGCAATTTCGCCGCAGCGTTCAGGATGGCGTTGCCGCTCATGACCACGTTACGACTGGCCACGGTGGGGCCGCTATCGGGCACCAGGGCCGTGTCCACCGGCATCAGGGAAACTTGATCGGGTTCTATTCCCAGCGCTTCGGCGGCCATTTGCTGCACTACCGTGCGCGCGCCTTGTCCAAACTCTGTGAGCCCGGTGGCGCAGCTGACCGATCCGTCGGCGTGCAGCTGCAGGTAGGCTCCCGCGCCGTCCATGTGCCACCCGGCCTTGCCCAGGCAGTTTCCGTAGATCATGGCGGCATGGCCGGTGCCGAAAAGCCAGCGGCCGTCTTCAAAGTGTGCCTCTTCTTCGGCCGCGCCTTTGGCGGATGCTTCGGCCGCGCGCTCCAGGGTTTCCAGCGCGCCCACGCTTTCATCGAGCTTGTGCCCCGTGCAGGTTTCGCCGCCTTCGCGGAGTAGATTGATGCGGCGAATTTCCACGGGATCCATACCCAACTCGGCGGCCATGAGATCCACCAGGCGTTCGTGGCCAAAGCAGGCCTGCGGGCTTCCGAATCCGCGGAAGGCGCCATTGGGAACCTGGTTGGTGTACCAGGCGCGAGTTTCCACTTTCACATTGGGAATGTCGTAGGGGCCGGCGCCCTGAATGCAGGCCCGGTAAATCACCGGCGGCGATAGCGTGGCGTAGGCGCCTGCTTCCGCATCCTGGTAAACTTCCATGGCGGTGAAGCGGCCATCTTTTGTGGCGCCGAGTCGCCCGCGAATGCGGAAGGGATGGCGCTTGCTAGTGGATAAGAAATCTTCGTCGCGGGAAAGCAGCAGGCGAACGGGCCGTCCTGTGGCCAGGGCCAGAACTGCGGCACGAGCACAGAATTCGCTGGGAATGTCTTCCTTACCGCCGAAGGCGCCGCCGGTAGGAGTTTGAATAACGCGGACGCGACTTTGCGGAAGGCCGGTTGCGCGCGACACGTCACGCTGCACGTAGAAGGGGCACTGCAGAGAACCGTGAATGACCAGCCCGCCGCTCTCACCGGGCGTGGCGATGCATCCCTGAGGTTCTAGGTAGTAGTGCTCCTGAAGACCGGTGACCAGTTCCGCCTCCACCACGACATCGGCGTCGGCGAAACCTCGTTCCACCGATCCCTTGCGCAACTTCTGGTGCACGGCGATGGGGCCCTCTTCATGAATGGGCTCATTCGCCTGGGCTTCCACCTGGTCCAGATCGAAGATGGCGGGCAATTCCTCCAGCTCGAAACCGATGGCGGCCACCGCGGCCCGGGCGGCCTCAGCGCTTTCGGCCGCCACCATGGCCATGGGTTCGCCTACGTAGCGAACCTTGCCCTGGGCCAGCAGGGGCTGATCGTCGATGATCACGCCGATACGATTTTCGCCGGGAATATCCTCTGGGCCCAATACGGCCACCACACCGGGCAGGGCGCGGGCCGCTTCGAGATCGAGGCTCAGGATGCGGGCATGGGGCAGAGGGCTGCTGAGTTGGGCGGCATGGAGCATGTCATCCAGGCGCAGATCGGGCAGGAAGCGCAAGCGGCCCTTGAGTTTAGCTTCGGCGTCCTCGCGGATATGGCGGCGGCCCACGGTCTGGGGCTTAGATTTCCGGTTCACGATACCTCCAGTGCCAGCCTATCCTATTGCGGCGGTGCAAAGAAAGAGGAAGCTCGCGAAACATGCAAGGCGGGCCTTCGTAAGCTGCGAGGACACAAGGCAGGTGACCCCTATGAAACGACTCATCATCATCATGGCCCTCGGCATGGTCTTCCTCGGAGCTACGGGATCTTCCCGACTTGTGAAGCACTTCGCCGAGGAAGGCGTGGAAATCGACGGCGTTAAGCTCAAGCACCGTCGTACTGTGGAACTGGAAATCGATCTGGACGATCGCCTCATCTACTACGCTCATGTTGGCGACATTCGGATTCGTCCGGGTAGCGGACGTGATGCGATCCTCAAGATCGAGGTCATCGAGTATCGCGACGGCGACGCGGAAGTCTATCTCGATTCCGACGGCAAAATTCGAACTCGGAGCGAGAGCGATCATCCCAGCGCACTGGGCCCGCTCATTGCCGAGGTGCCCCAGGGCATCGAGCTTGAGCTGGGCAGCGGCCTCGGCGACATTGAAGTTACCGACATGGACGGCTCGCGGCGAATCTACCTGGAAACGGGTATGGGCGACATGCTCATGGAGGGTTTGAAGAACATCTCCAGCATCGATGCCGAATCGGGCATGGGCGATATCGTCTTGGACATGTGCCGAAATCTTGAAGAAGTGGACCTGGCCACGGGCATGGGATCGATCACCGTGCGAAACGTGGAGGCCGAAATTCTTGACGCCGCCACGGGTCT
>JACKQG010007164.1_pt1 | contig 11383 bp, 4 predicted proteins | sample 8237621 | NCBI WGS metagenome assembly JACKQG01 (sample SAMN15677084, study PRJNA649215) | marine metagenome | biome: marine; feature: Black Sea; material: saline water; isolation source: suspended particulate matter (SPM) from the Black Sea western gyre | collected 2013-06-09/2013-06-10 | depth... | reverse complement strand
GTCCATGGGTCGAGGTGCGGCGGCCTCGGCGTGCGCACGGTTCCAGGTGTCAGGTTTGGGGCTTCAGGCGAGTTCTGCAGCAGTACCCCCCCGGGCGCCAACCCCCGCATCAACCCCTCATCCCGTATCCCGGAGTCTGCATCCGGCATCACAACCAGATTCACCAGATTGTCGGCGTATGGCAACGCTTGTCCGTCCCACAGGTCGACGCTGACGGGGCCGTAGCCGCCCTGTGCCTGCAGGCTCTTGCGCGCGGCTGCGACTTCTGTTTCCGAAGTGCTGAGTCCATGAACGATGTATTGGTCCCCGACACGTAGAGAGGCGGTCAAGGAACCGTCGCCGCAGCCGAGGTGGACGACAAAGCCGCCCTGCACACCGGACTGCTGGATGATCGCGGCTCCGTCGTCTGCCGACACAGCGGAAGTTAGCAGCAATCCGATAAGCGAAACCGTGAAGAACCGCGAGAGGGGACGTACAAAAGAACAAAAAACGGGTAGACACTGCATGGTCGGTTACCTCGGGACAGATGAAGGGCAAGAACTCGTCGAGGTGTCGTCAGGCACGTGGGGCGCGATTCCATCGTGCCAACATGAACTGGTAACAACTCTCGTTCATTCAATCAAAACATCATCGTTCATCGGCGGCCGATCGGCAAGGGTCGTTCGGTTGACCCGTATCAAGGCTTCGCGCATGCTATAGTCGCGACCCGCAAATTTGCTCGTTTAACCCGAAGCCGGAGGCGATGGCGAGCGCTACGTGTGGTCGATCCATCCCACTGTCCGCCATCGCCTCCGGCTTCGGGTTAAACGAGCTGTTCTTTCGCAAGACCTACCAACCTGCCGAGAGATTCACCGACGATGAGAAAATCACATCTTCCAATTCTGCTTTGTGTGCTAGCCTTCTCATTTGCGTCCACAATGGCAAATGCCGAAGAGCGAGCCGGCAGCCGGCCAAACATCATCTTCATCATGGCCGACGACTTGGGTTATGGAGAACTCGGCTGTTTTGGTCAAACGAAGATCAAGACGCCTCGCCTTGATCGGATGGCCGTTCAGGGGATGCGGTGCACGCAGGTTTACTCGGGAAGCACTGTCTGCGCACCGACCCGCTGCTGTTTGATGACCGGGCTGCACACCGGTCATGCCAGAGTGCGAGGCAATGCCGGCATCAACGGGCGGGTGCCATTGGTACCGGAAGATGTCACGGTTGCGGAGGTCTTGCGAACTGCCGGCTATCGGACGGGCATTGTCGGCAAATGGGGGCTCGGCGAGCCGGGAACCACGGGCATTCCGAACGATCAGGGGTTCGATTTCTGGTTCGGGTATCTGAATCAGGCGAATGCCCATTTCTACTATCCTCCCTTTCTATGGAAGAATCGCGAGAAGATGGACTTGCCGCAAAATGTCGACGGTAGGAAGGAGGTCTACTCGCACGACATGATGACCGACGAAGCGTTGGCCTTCGTACGGCAGAATCAAGAGGATCCGTTCTTTCTGTATGTCGCCTACACGATTCCGCACGCCGAGATCGTTGTGCCCGAGGATTCACTGAAAGAGTATCGCGGCAAATTCCCGGAAACACCGTACCCCGGCGCACATTACGGCGCGCAGGTGGAGCCGAACGCTGCGGTCGCCGGGATGATCACCCGCATGGACTGCGACATCGGCCGCCTGTTCGAACTGTTAGAAGAACTTCAAATCGACGAGAAGACGATCGTTTTCTTCACCAGTGACAATGGGCCGGTGTCGGTGGGTGGCCGGGATCACAAGTTCTTCGATGCGGCCGGCGGCTTGCGGGGGTCGAAAGGAAGCCTCTTTGAAGGAGGAATCCGTGTACCGACGATCGTCCGTTGGCCAGGTCACATCCAGGCCGGCACGGTCAGCGATGCCGTGTGGGCACACTGGGACGTGTTGCCGACGTGCGCAGAGATTGCCGGAGTCGAGCCGCCGAAGAACATCGACGGCGTGAGCATCTTGCCCACTCTGGTAGGGAAAGACCAACCGCAACTTGACGACCGTTTTCTGTACTGGGAATACGGTCGCAACAAGAAGTTCACCCAGGCAGTCCGCAAAGGAGACTGGAAGGCGCTCCGCATCGGCCAGAACGGGCCTATCAGTTTGTACAACCTGAAGACGGACGTTGCCGAGACGACCAACGTCGCCGGCCAGCATCCCTCCGTCGTCGCGCAAATCGAGGAGTACTTGACGACAGCCCGTACCGAATCGAAGGATTTTCCTGCGGAGGTCAGTCCCAAGCCGAAAAGAAAAGGCCGATCGGGCGACAACCGCAAATAGAACGTCAGGCTCTCTCTCGAGGGACACTCGGCGACTTGCAGGTACGCGAGTTGCCTTCTGATGGCTCAACCCGCCTCCCCCCGCATTTCAGTCAGGCGCATCACCAGCGCCTTGCCGTCCAGGTCTGCTGGCGAAACGCGCTGTTGTGTCGCCATGGCTCCAGCCAGTCCCGCTGCCTCGCCCGTCCGGACAACGTTCCCCGTCAGTCGATAGCTGCCCAGCGCATAACAGTCGCCGGAAATGCAGCGCCCGGCCAACAGTAGATTGTCGACATCCGCTGCCAGCAGGCAGCGGTAGGGAATCTCGTAGGGCCGAACGCTGAATTTGGGCCGAGCTGGCAAACCCGACGGTGGGTCTTCATAGGGATTGTCGACGGGGTGGATGTTCGACCCCGAGCTGACTTCCGTAATTCCATCTTCGAAACGCGCGCCTCGGTCCAGATCCTCCCAGGTCAAAGTGTAACGGCCACGAATGCGTCGCGTTTCCCGGACGCCGATCGCAGGACCCGTTTCAATCAGAAAAGCATCTTTCCAATCGTCGCCGCCGTGCTCCTTGAATACCTCCACGCACTTGCGGATTTCCTCGCGTCCCTGGATTTCCGCCCGTGTGAGATGACGCACGTCGGTTCCGTCAAGGCCGTAGAACTGCGTCGCCATCAACCGGAAGATGCCGGGCTGACCCGGCTGCGGGAACAGCGTTACCGGCGGATAGCTGGGCCGCCATCCTCCCCGTTCCAGAATCTCCACTAACGGGCGCCCCTTGGCCGGCTCCCCGCGATAGCCGCCGATCGTTCCGAACAGCGTGACGGGTTGCGTCTTGCCGTCAAAGGTGCGGCCCATGTCGTATTCGCAGCCAGCGGCGGCCGCGATATCGCCGTCGCCGGTTGAGTCGATGACGACGCGGGCTTCGATGAACTCAACACCGGATTTGCTCGCCGTGAACACACCCTGCAGCCGGCCGCCGTCCTTGGACACGGCGATTGCGCGGGTATGCAACTGCGTTCGCACGCCAGCCTCGTCCATGAGTTTGTCGAGCAACGCTTTCATGTCCTCGATGACGTAGATGTTGCGACCAAAGACTTGGTGCACCGGCAGCCGCTGATGAAGCTCGGTATTGAAGCCGCCGCGGCCGCGTCCTTGTATGAAATGGGAGACCCCGACCGCCGTCCAGACGCCGCCCAGGAAGGGCAAGTTCTCGATCAACATCGTCTTGGCGCCGGCCCTGGCAGCATAGATGGCCGCCGCACAACCAGCCGGACCACCGCCACAGACCAGTACATCCACACTACGAATGACAGGCGCCGCGCAGTCAAGCGTTTGGTGAACGCCAGTTTGATCCGCCTGCTTGACCTCTCCAAGAACCGGCATACCAGCGCTCCCGATCCCTGTGGCCGCCGCCGTCGCCATGAATCTTCGCCGGGTAAGCGTTTCTCGACTGCCGTCTTTGATTCTACGCATGATGTGTAGCCTCTCACCGGGTTCTCGCGTTGACCGCCATTCGCACCGGCCGTTTATAATCTACAACGCGGACACGGCATAACCCGCCAAGGCACGCGACAGGGAACTGAAGGCAACGGGGGGCCGACGTGTAGTACTATCCCCTCGCATGCGATCAAGGAGCCCGATCCAGGCACATTTGTGTTGCCAAATATAACACATGTGTTATGCTTAGCTACATGAATAACATCGCTATCGCGATCTTCGAACAGATCCAGACCCTGGCAGCCCAGATTCTGGCAACGCACCCGGTTGGCCATCAGCTTTGCTTGATCGGCGGCTATCGCTATCGCCTCCTGGACGCAAGTTGCCGTGCCTCGATCGACATTGATTATCACTGGGAAGGTGATCTATACGAGAAGCAAGCGGAAATCGTCGAGGTTCTTCAGAAGCGACTTCTGCCGGAAGTCAAGCGGCAGTTCGACTATGACGGAGACGTACGACCTGCCGGAGGCCCTGCCGCGGAATCTCCGGCCGTGCGAATCGTCGACATGGCCTTTTACCGTTCGGCCGAACGCGGGAGCCGGATGGAGATCCCGTTGGAGATTACGCAGATCCCGCGCCACGACCCGCCGGTGGTTCGGACGGTTGCAGGCACGGTCTTCCTGACGGTATCCGATGCGGACATGATCGAAAGCAAGATCATTGCTCTTCTGAATCGGCAGTTCACTCAGGCGCGGGATGTGTTGGACATTTTCCTGTTTCAGGATAGCCTGCCGCCGGATGCCGCTGGGCGATTGTCACAGAAGTTTGACGAACTGTCTCTGGCACCCGCGGATGTGATCGAGCGGCTCGGCCGTTTGCAGGCCGATTCGTCCGTCCACGTGCAGGAGATCGAGCGGGTTCTCGATACCCAGGTCGACCCCGCGGTGGCGGCTAATCTGCGAGTTGCAGGCGGCGCGGCGATGATCTGGGACCGTGTGATGCGTCTGCTCACCGAAAGGCTGACGATCGAGGAGTCCGACTCGTGAAAGCCAACGCATGGCGAGAATTCTTGGAGCAGCAGCGTGACCGGCACGGGAAGGTATTGTATACGGTCACCGAACTGGCCAACGTGGCGGGCGCCAGCCGAGCGGCCCTGAACGTCGAGTTGGCCCGTCTGCGGCAACAGACGATTATTGCGAAGTATGCCCACGGCCTGTACGGATTACCGGGTGCCGTGAGCGCCGAGATCCTGGTCCCTGCCATCGATTCGCACGCGTACATCACCGGACACTACGCGCTCCACGAGCACAACCTCGTCACGCAAGTGCCCACGACCGTCACCTGCTTCACAGATCGCCGAAGTCCCCGAGCGCGAGAACGTGACACGCCCGTCGGACGACTTGTGTTTGTCTGTGTGCGCAGCGGTGTGTACGCTCCGGTGCCCGAAGGCATGGTAGCTCCGCCGGCTCAAGCGTTATGCGACTACGTGTATCTATCGCGACGTCAGGGAGTCCGACCGGAGGCGTTGGTCACGTTCCGCGATCTGCATCGCATCCGCACGCCGGATCTTTCGGGCCATCTAGCTCGATATCCGATCGCCGTTCAGAAACATGTCGAACGACTGCTCGGCGGGCGGTGACAGAAACCCGGTTTTTTCGAAAAACCGGGTCTCTGATCCGGGCGATGCAGCAGTGGCGTCTCACTATTCGCTATCCACGATCCCCAGTCGCATCTCGTCGCTGATTGCTCGCACCTCGGGGGCGTACATGGCGAAGCCTGTCGTCGGCAGCGCGTGGAACTTGCCGGGCGTTTCGGCTCGCAGCTTGTAGCGGAGCACGTGCGTTCCCTGCTCCAAGAGGCCGATGAAGAAGACGACCTTCTCGTCGCGCAGCTCGAGGTGTGGACACAAGCCGCCCGCCCATCGCCCGCCGCTGCGCAGCTCCATCGGCTCGCAGCCGGCCGGCTTCATGTCCTCGAAGGCCAAGTAGTCGTAAGTGTTTTTCGACGTGATTGTCAGCACGACTTCGATCTTGTCACCGCTTTCAACCGCGTCGCCGGTCTTCAGCGGCACGCGCGTGTAGCCGGCCCGCAGTTCCTTACGCCCCGTCTTGTCGAGCGCCTTTGGACGAAGACCCGGCCGCGATGCGGCTATTCCGGCGTCGGGCAAACGCACCTCTTCGGTCTTCGGCACCAGTTTGAAGTACTCCCGTTTGACAAAGATCTCGTTGCCGGCACCTTGGATGTCTTCTTCCTTTGTAAAGTAGCTGAGATAGCAGGAGTAGTAGAGCGCCCCTTCGCCCTTCTTTGTCAGCGTGACCTTGTGTGGACCTGGCTTGACGTGTAACCCGCTCAACACGAGTCGGTTGTCGAACGTGAACAGGTTGTCTTTCGTCAGCCGGATTTCCTTCATCGGTCGGCCGTCGACGCTGACCGTCAGCGAGTAGTCGGGCGCCGCCTCGCCGCTGGCCTGCATGTAGTCGACCATGGCCGCAATCGTGAGGGCCGTATCGCGCGTGCTCCGCCAGTAATGGCCGTTGCGACGGTTGTTCAGCAGCCACTTGACCAGCCGCGGCGCCAGGTCGCTTTGCGGGTCGATTGCCACCAGCGCCTTGAGCGTCCAGGCGTTTGTTTCGATGTCGTTGTTCCACCAGAACCACCAGTGCTCGGCCGGCGTACGGACCCAGGCCGTTTCGTTGTCGTCGTCGCGCTCGACGAATTGCAGCACATTGCGCAACAGCGTCTTGGCCTCGTCCGTTCGCTGCTCGTTGTGCATCGCCAGGGCAAGCAGGGCGCGGCCGTAGTTGTTCAGCTTGCCGCGCGAGGCATACAGATCGTCGAGCCACGCCTTCCGCTCGTCCTGGTTGAGCCGGCGTTCCAGCGACAGAATGTAGGCCAGGTAGGCCTGCGTCTGGATGTGTCCGATCCGCCGTTGATCCTTCGGTTTGGCCAGCTCTTTGCTGATCGCGTTTTGCAGGAAGTTCATACCGCGCTCGTAGACGCCGCCGTCCACGTTGACCTGGGCCTGCCGCGCCGCGTGCAGCCCTTGCAGCACGTAGGCCGTCTGGTACGGTGACGATTCGTCGTTCCGCCACCAGCCCCAACCGCCGTCGTTCTGCTGGAAGCCGTAGATCCGATTCAGCCCGGCGCGGACCATGCGATCCATCTCGGCCGAGTCGAACACCGGCGACTCTTTCCAGCGGCCGAAGCGGTTCTTCAGGTCGCCCTCGTGCATCTGCCGTCGCTGTTTGCCGATGGCTTCGAGGTCGACGCCCATCTTCTTCAGTGTGCCGGATACGAGTACCGTCGGGTAGAACCGGCTCATCGTCTGCTCGACGCACCCGTAGGGATAGCCGACCAGGTAGGGCAGAGCGTCGATCATCACGCCTGCCAGGCTGGGCGACAGCGTGACTTCCAGTTTCGTCTGCTCGGGGTCGATGTCCTCGGGCAGGTCCAGCTCGAGCGTCCGCTGGCCTGTCTGCGCGACGCGGTACGAGCCGCTTTGGGCAATCGTCTTGTTGATCCCGTGGACCAGTACCGGGAACGCCAACCGCATGCCGTCGCTCTCCTCGTCGGTCAGCGCTTTGACGGTGATGCGGGCCAGCCCGGCTTCGCGCACGCGGACTGGCCAATCGAAACGATGCTCGCCTTCGGCCGCGACCGTCGCGGTGGCCACCAGGTGCAGGTTGCCGTCTTCATCCGGAATCGGAGTAGGTCCCGCTTGCCGAGCGGGACCTGAATCGCCAGAAAACTCGCCAATAGTGGCCGAGGTCCCGCTCGGCAAGCGGGACCTACCACCCAAATCCTGCCCTTCCACACTCATTGCTTCGAACAGCTTGCCGGGTACGATCAACTCGGCCTGGACCTTTTTTTCCGTCTTCAGATAGTTGTGCACGTTGGCCGAGAGAACGACTTCGTCTCGCTCGACGAAGAATCGCGGGGCCTGGAGTCGGACGATCAGGTCCTTGGTCGTCGTGGCCTTGGCGGTCGCGTCGCCGACCTGCGTGGCGTTGGTGATCGCGTACCCGCGGACCCGCCAGGTGGTCAGTGATTGCGGGAAGGTGATCTCCGTCTCCGCCGTGCCGTCGTTGCCCAGTTCCAGCGAAGGCAGCCACAGCGCCGTGTCGGCAAAGTACGTCCGCACCTCAGGCTCGACCAGATCAACCGTCACACCGGCTTCGCTTTTGGACTTCGTGTCTCCTTCCATCGCACCCAGGGAAGCAGAAAGCTCGGCGCTCTTCATCACGCCCGACATCGGCCCGCCCGCAGGCTGGTTTGCGTCCATTGGCCCCGAAGCGCTGCGGCTCGACCGGCTGGCAGCTTGCTCGAGACGATCGCCGCGCATACCGTAAGAGTCGAGGCCGGACTGGGCCTTCGCTCCGCCGCCACCGAATCCGCCACTGAGGCTCAGGCCGCCAGCGTCCAGGCCCCACCAGCCTTGCCAGCCATCCGGCATGCCGCTGCCGTAGTAGACCATGTGTTCCGGCCGAGTGAACGAGCCCATTGCGCCGAACTGGTTGTTGACCGACGAGTGAACGTACGGCGTGTGATGCCGCTTTTGCCCCCAGAAGAACACGCGCGGGCTCGGGCCGAATTCGTCCTGGATGTAGGTCACCGATTCGTCGTACGCGGTCAGCGTGACCTGGCCGGCGACCGGTTCGCCTGTCACGTCCGTGGCTCGGACCCGCACCGTGCCCTTCTCGCCGGGCCGGTACTCGGCCTTGTCCGTCTCGACCTCGACCGTCAGCAACCCTTGGACTGGTGGTACGAAAAGCTCCTGCGCTTCGTTGTGTACTCGCCCGTTGCGGACCAACGTCGCCTCGACAAAGAAGTTCGGTACGTGCTTGGCCTCGATCGGCACGTCGATCACCGTCGAACGCGACGGGACGTCGATGAAACGGTAGTCGAGCAACGAGCCGCGGCTGACGTGGTCGCTGAAGAGGATTCGCGAGTTGTTCTGTGCTACATTCACGAGCAGGTGGGCCGTCTCGCCAACCTTGTACGTCCGCTTGTCGGCGATGATCTCCAGGTCGTTGAAGCGATAGACCCGCCCGTCGAACTTGGGGCCGTTGACCCAGAAGACTGCGTTGCCGAGCACCTCCTCGCCCCACGAATCTTGCGTCTTGAAAGCGATGCGGAATTGCCCCTCGCCGGGGATCGGATAGCGCAGCGCCAGCCGCCCCTCCACGTCCGTTTCTGCCTTCCAGCGTTTGACCACCTCTTCGCGGACCTGGCTGTTGTTCGGTCCGCCATAACGGACGCGGTATACGATCACTTCACCCTTGGTCGCGACCGGCACGTTGTCGGCGGTCAGCGTGCGGACGTTTACGTGCGCCTCGTTCTTCGGCTGATACCACCCGCCGTCGGTCTCGACGAACGCGAAGAACTCCTGCCGAGTGACGATCACACTGCCCTGTCCCTCGATCGTCCGCCGGCTCTCGTCGCGGACTTCGACCTCGACGGTGTAGCGATGGTCGCGGTCGGCCTGCTCCTCTTTGGCCCGCGCCGTGTCGATCTCCAGTTCGTAGGTCCCGTCGGGCTTCAACTCCGCGGTGCCCTGGGCGACCAGCTCGCGCAGTGCGTTCCGCCGGCCGCCTTCCATCCGGTGACGCCAATTGCCCTCAGTATCACCGTAGTAGCCCCATGGGAAGTAGTGCACGGGTTGACCCATCCACGCCCACGGATAGCCCGGCCACCAGCCGTCACAGCAGAGGAAGCAGCCCCAACGCCCCCACCACGGCAGCCATGGATAGGCATAGTAATACCGCCCGTAGCCTTTGCCGTAGAGCCAGTCGTATTCGCCCGGCCCCCAATACACGTGCTGATACTCCTCGCGGAAGACCTTGTAGGTGATCTTGCCGCGGGCGACCGGGGCTCCGAAATAGTACCGGGCCGCAATGCGGGCCTTGATCTTCTCGCCCAACCGGGCCTGCGATTTGGCCGGTTCGACCGTCACCTCGAACTCGGGCTTCTTGTATTCCTCCACGCGGAACAGCCCGCCGGCGTGTCGCCGCGCGTCAGGGTTGTGGTGGTTGACCCTCAGGTGCCATACACCCAGCGGCGGCTCTTCGTCGAGCGTAAACTCGCCGCTGGCGCAGCCGTATTCGTCCGTCTTGAGATCGAGCTTCTGCACCTCGTTGTTACGGGCGTCGTAGATTTCGACGTGGACGTTTTGGTCGGCCCGCGGTGTCTGGTAGGTACGCTCGCGGAGTTCTCGTTGCCAAACACGAAACTTGACGGTCTGTCCCGGCCGATAAACCGGCCGATCAGTGACCACATAGTAGCGCGGCCCTTGCTCCCAGTAGTATCCGGGATCGTGCTCGGACCAGTTCTGGAAGAAAGAGAACGCCATGCGCCCGCCCTCGCCGACGACCACGGCATCGACCTGCGGGCCTCGCTGTGTCTGTTTTCGGGTGTACTCGATCACGCCGTCTTGATTCGTTGTCTCGACCGACGATGTCCAATGCAGCGTGTTCTTGCTGTCCTTCCACACGGTCCAATGCTCGTAAATGCGGACGGCCTTGTCGGCCAGCGGCTGGCCCGTGCGGGCGTCGGCCACGTAGATCAGTCCCTTTTTGACCGCGTTCTTCTGGACGATGGCGATGTCGGTCACAAGCACGAGGACGCGAGAGATATCATCCCTCCCGGCCGGCCGGGCCTCGACCAGATAGGCGCCGGGTTCGGACAGCGGTGCTCGTGTGCTGCCCTCGGCGGTGCGATTCCCGTCGAGCCGATCCACCGCCTGGGTCCACGCCGCAACCTCTTTTCCCGTGTACAGTTTCCACCGCTCCTTCTGGAAGAAGTCCCCGGTGATGTTGCGGTAATACCAGTATCGGTCGCTCTTGTCCTCCATACGGTCCTGGACGTATTTGACGAGATCGACGGAATACGCCTTCAGTTCGACTTTCTCCGTATTTCGGTGCGTGAACGATAGCATCGGCTTGCCGTCCGGCAGATGGACGCCGCTGCTGCCGAGGATCACGTCCGGCTCTCGGATCTGGTCCACTTGCCCCTTCGCATCCGCGGCCCGCTTGTGTTGTGGGTGCGTCTCGATCAACGCCGCGTACTCGTCCAGTGCCTGCGGAAATTGCTGCCGCGTCTGGAAGTACAACGCTCGCGCGTAGTGGGCCTCGGGACGGACTCCGCTCTTTGGGTACTTCTTCTCCAGCAGCCGCAGCAGCGCCACCGGGCTTTCGGAGGCCGGAAGCGCAATCACACGCAGCCGACCGCCGACGATCGTCAGCGCCTCGTCGTCTTCCAGCTCCCACATCTTCTTCTTGGGCCGGTCGGGATCGGGTTGGCTTGGCAATGCCTGGCCAAACCGGTCGTATCGCACGCGCTGACCGCTCCACTGGTTGGCCGTCTCCGGCCCGTAGAGCGAACGAGCGATCATCGCCCAGCGCAGCAGGGCCCGCGCTGCGTCGTCTTTCGTCTCGGATGTGTCGAGCTGTTGTACCTCGTCGAGCAAGTAACGGATCTTCGGCCCTTCGCCGAGCCCCGACTCGTACGCGTTGGGCGTTTCGACAAACTGCGGCTTGCCGTCCGGACCGAAGGGGATGCCCGTCGGTGGTTCCTGTTCGCCTCCGTAGTGCAAATAGCGCGGTTCCTCGTAGTCTGCCTCGTCGACGGCCTCCGAGTCCTCTTCCGCTTCGAAGCCGCTGTCCCACCACC
>JACKQG010002630.1_pt1 | contig 11383 bp, 12 predicted proteins | sample 8237621 | NCBI WGS metagenome assembly JACKQG01 (sample SAMN15677084, study PRJNA649215) | marine metagenome | biome: marine; feature: Black Sea; material: saline water; isolation source: suspended particulate matter (SPM) from the Black Sea western gyre | collected 2013-06-09/2013-06-10 | depth... | reverse complement strand
CCGCTTACCTGGAAATTCGAGGCCGAAGACGTGCGCACATTTGCTTGGGCGTGTTCCGATGCGTTTATTCTTGATGCGGCAAGCGTCGATGGTGTTCTTGTGCAAACCGCTTACCCCGAAGAGGGTGGCAAGGTTTGGGCTAAGGCAACCCAAATGATGCGCGAGGCGATTGCCGGTTATAACCGACGCTTGATTCCTTACCCATACCCTGTTGCGACTAACGTGCTTGGCCCTGAAGGCGGAATGGAATACCCAATGATTGTATTCTGTAATGGCCGTCGCGAGAAAAGTGTTTATGGAGTGACGACTCACGAAATCGGACACAACTGGTTTCCGATGATGATTAACACCGACGAGCGTCGCCACGCATGGATGGACGAAGGCTTCAACACTTTTATCAATGGCTACTCAACCGAAGATTGGTTTGGTCCGCAAGAGTTGAACGAAAACGATCCTGCTGAATTTGCATGGATGATGCAAATGGCAGATTCAGTGCCGATTGTGACTGCTCCCGACAAGTTGCCTGCTATGGCGCTAGGTCTACTCGAGTATTCTAAAACAGGTGTCGGCCTTACTTTATTGCGCGAAACTATCGTTGGACCAGAGCGTTTCGATTTTGCGTTTAAGCAATACATGAACCGCTGGAAATTCAAGTCGCCGCAACCTGCCGATTTTTTCCGCACCATCGAAGACGCCGCCGGCATGGATTTAGCATGGTTCTGGCGCGGTTGGTTCATGGAAACTGGCATGCTTGATCAAGCAATTTCGGGTGTTGGCAAAAGCAGTGACCGCGTTCGTTTTGAAAACCTTGGTGAATTAGTGATGCCGTTGCACTTCCGCGTTACATACACCGACGGCACTTTTGATGATTACAAAAAGCCTGTCGAGATTTGGTTTCAATCAAGCCAAATCATCATTGACATCGACACTGACAAAGAGATTGCCGAAGTTGAAATTGATGCCGAGCGCAAGTTCCCAGAGCTTGATCGCGACGACAATATCTGGAATGTCGCTGACAAAAGAGCTGAAAAAGAAGCGGCTAAGGCTGCCGAGGCTGCTGTAACTGAAGCTGCAACTGAATAATGAAAAACACCGCAAAACCACCTATTCACAAGCTAAACGCTTGGTTCTTCGGCATCATACACGCACTGGCAATTGTCGCTGTGTTTTACATGATCTTAGTAAAGTTTTCTTGGGCCAGTTTATGGCTTGGGATTGCTTACTTTTTGATTTGCACTCTAGCGATTAGCGCCGGCTATCACCGACTTTTTTCGCATCCATCTTATAAGACATTCCAGATTTTTCGCATCTGGCATTTGTTTTTCGGCGCAGCGACTGTGCAAAACTCTGCGCTTAAATGGTCTGCCGATCATCGCATCCACCACAGTCAAGTTGACAAAGAGCTCGATCCATACAACATTCAAAAGGGTTTCGTTTGGGCGCATATCGGCTGGATCCTACACCGTTCCGACGAACCTGATTACGAAAACGTTCCTGGCCTAAAGAAAGACAAATGGCTGATGCACCAACACAATCATTACGTTCTGTGGGTGGCCGTTTCTAATTTCATCTTACCCTTCTGTCTCGGATTACTCTGGGGAGATCCATGGGGAGCGTTTTTAATTGCCGGCTGTTTACGATTAGTCTTCGAGTGGCATTCAACATTTTCGATTAACTCAATCGCGCACATACTCGGCACGCGTCCTTATTCGCTGGCTAATTCAGCACGCGATTCGCTAATTACCGCGCTGCTAACAATGGGCGAGGGTTACCACAACTTTCATCACCGCTTTGCCAACGATTATCGCAACGGCGTGCGCTGGTTTCATTACGATCCAACCAAATGGCTACTATGGACGGGCTCGAAAATGCGCTTAACTTGGGATCTAAAAAAGACCTCGCGTAATGCAGTGATGGCGGCCAAGGCTAAAGTTGCCCAAGAGCTTAAGGCACAGAAATTGGCTGCGGCAAGCGAGTAGGCAGGGGTTAGTAAAAGGCGAGCAATTAACACGAGTTGATTATAAGATATTCTTATGAAGCTAGCCGCCCTACCTTTAATCGCCCTAGTCCTCGCAAGCTGCTCAACGCAGGTTAGTGTAACTCGCCTCGAAAACATCAATCAAGATTTAGTGCCGCAAACCAAATCGCTGCGACTCATTAATCACAATGGCGACATCACGGTCAGCGCAGTTACTGCGCACAACAACATAAATATTGACGCCGACTTTTTCGCAAATGCAAATTCAGAAGAAGCTGCGCAACAAATGCTCGAGCAGTTACAAATCACTACCAGTTACTCGTCAGGTGGCATGGTGGTTATTGAAGTAACTGGGCCGACCAATAATTGCGGCGCAGATTTATCTTTGCAAATCCCCGAGGGTTTTAACGTCGACATTCGCAACAGCAATGGCGACATTGATGTCGTGCCATTAGTGAACGCGGTTAGTTTGCGTACGGTTAACGGCAATATCGTCCTCAAGTCTAATTCTAAGGTGCGAGCCAAAACAACCAACGGTAATGTGATTTATCAAGGCAACAGTCTCGACTTTGATTTACGCACAGTTAACGGCAATGTCAATGTCACGCAATCCGCGTTATTCGACGGCTCTGGCTCGCTAACCACTACCAACGGTTCGTTGCGCATCAATAATTCAGCCACCATCGACGCAAAAGTGGTGGGCGATACGGTTCATGGCGATTACATGATTTACGGTCCGAAATTATTCGAAGACCAAGGCAGCGGACTAATTCGTGTGTCAACAGTCAATGGCAACATCAACATCACGCATGCCGAGACACCTGCGACGGTAGAATAAGCACATGCTTGAATTACTTCTCGTCGGCCTCGGCGGTGGATTGCTGCCATTACTCGTTAAATGGAATGACCGGCGCCTGCACATTGCATTGGCGTTATCAACTGGCATCTTTTTGGGCGCAGTGTTTTTACATATGCTGCCTGAGTTGCCCGCCACAATCGCAGATGCAAACATTGAACCACGAATGCTATGGGCGGTTGTTTTAGCCGGAGTACTCGCTATTTATTTTTTAGAGTCGCTCGTGTTTAGAACACACGATCACGACGACGTCCATCGCCATACTGCTGTGGGCTATGCAACCTTAGCTGGTTTATCGCTGCACGCATTCACCGTCGGCTTAAGTTTGTCCGCTACCGAATTGACTACACCTGTGCTGGTCGGAATTTTATTTCACAAAGCCTTCGAAGCTTTTTCATTGACTTCGGTTTTTCAACTGGCTCACTTCAGCTCCAAAAAGGTGGTAAAGCTAATTGTACTGTTTGCTTGTATCACCCCACTCGGCTTACTACTCGGCAATAACATTTTGCCGCAGCTTTCGCCAAACGCCACCGCCATTGCTGTCGCGCTGGCAGTCGGTACTTTTTTATATGTTTGCCTTACCGAATTGCTACCCGAAGTCTTCCATCACAAAGAAGATGTGTTAACTAAAGTCGCTTTACTTTTAATTGGCATTGGTGGCATGGCGCTAATTCAATGATCGCATTTTTCGACGCCATTTGGTCAATCCTGGTTGAATCAGGACCATGGCTCCTCGGCGGATTTTTTATTGCCGGATTACTTAAAGAATATATCCCGCAAGAAAAAGTTTTTAAGCATTTAGGCAAAGACGATTTCTGGTCGGTGTTCAAAGCGTCAATCATTGGCGCGCCATTACCTTTATGTTCATGTTCGGTTATCCCAACAGCGGCTAGCTTAAAACAGGCCGGTGCCTCACGCGGCGCGACCACATCATTCTTAATCGCCACACCAGAAACCGGAGTCGATTCAGTCGGCATCACTTACGCATTAATGGATCCAATCATGACCATCCTGCGTCCCGTTTCTGCGATTTTTACGGCCATCATTTCTGGATGCGTGGTTAATAACCTAAACTTACCGCCCGCAGAAAAACCTGAACCCGTTAAAAGTTGTTGCGCGCACAAAGAGGCTGCAATAAATAAGCCGTCCATGGTTGCTGCTTTCAAATTTGGTTATGGCAAGTTGATGGCCGACTTAGCTCCGTGGTTTATTTTAGGATTCATCTTGTCGGCGCTCATCACTCTGTTTGTGCCCGACGACTTTTTTGGCGATGTCATTCCAGGCGGATGGCTATCGCTAATCGCCATGCTATTGATGTCGTTGCCGATGTATATTTGCGCAACTGCGTCAACGCCAGTCGCGGTCGCATTGATTGCAAAGGGTTTAGACCCTGGCGCGGCACTTGTGTTATTGCTCGCCGGCCCAGCTACAAACATTACTACTATCTTAGTGATCAAGCAAATGATTGGTGCTGCGGCCCTGCGCGCTTATTTGTTTAGCCTGTCGGTAGTGTCGCTAGTCATCGGCTACCTGGTAAACATTTTGTACTCTAAACTAGATTACGACTTAGCCGACCGCGTGGTGATTGGCACTCACGAGCACACTTCGTTATTTGCAGAAATATCCGGATTCATCCTCGGAATTCTTCTTTTGTGGCACTTTATCGCCTCATTTATAAGGAAGTAATAGGAAATAGCAAAAAAAACAAGTTCTCGGGAACCTTTCATATAAATGGTACTCTTAGTTACCATGACCGAATTCCCTTTACAAAATTCTACTAGCCGGCGCCAATTCCTTAAAGGCAGCGCCGCGGTTGCTGCAGCGACAATTGCCAGCAGCCAATTATCCGCAAACTCTTTGTCAAACATGGCTTCCGTCGATTGGGCGCTTGAAGCAAAAGAGGTGAACGATAACTTTCCCAATGGCGGTACTGTTCATTATTACCGCTACGAAGGGGCTCTAGGCTCAGAAACACGCGGACGCATACCCTTCTACCAAGCAGCTGAAGGCTCGACCGTGGTAATTGGAGTGCGCAACAGCACGCGAATTCCGATTCAACCGCAAATACCTGGTATTGTCACTGGGCCTCGAATCCGCCCCGGGCGACAGGCGTTGTTTACATTCACGATGCCTGCAGCTGGCACCTACCTTTTAACTAACGCTGCGGTGCCGCAAGTTACTGGCACGCTTGGCATGAATGCGGTTATGGTTTCGCGTCCATCTTCTGGGCTGAATGAAATTTGGAACGGCGGCCCTACCTTCGACCGCGAATACATTTTGCATTATTCAGACTCTGACTCGCGCTGGAATGCCGATGCCGCAAATGTAACTTTGCCAAACCTTGCAACCTACCAGCCAAATTATTTTACGCTCAATGGTTTGTCTTACCCAGACATATCTACCGACCCCGACACTTTGATCGTCTGCAACTTGGGTGAGCGAGTTTTATTACGGATGTCCAATTCGGGTTTGATGCGTCAATCAATTCACTTCCATGGTTACCATGTGCAAGTCGTGTCACGCAATAATCAGCCAATAACTAACTTCCCGATGAAAGATACGGTCGAAGTTGCTGCAGGCACTACGGTCGAGGTAATTATCGACGTAAACCAAACTGGTACATACCCAGTTCATCCGCACAGCTTAACTGCTGTCACCGCCAACGGTCTTTACCCATATGGCGCTTTAAATTTAATTGTAGCAAGCTAACGGAGAAAACAAATGGCAGGACTCGGACAAACAGTAAAAAACACATGGTCGCTAACTGCGAGCATGAACGGTAGCGTAAACATTAACGGCAGCAGCCATCCAGCTTGGTTCTTTGATTCAAGTGGTGCATTTATGCCAAGCAATGGGTTCATGGGTGATCGTTCATCCATCGGCGCTCATCTCGAAGTGGTAGAAGGCCAATTGGTGACGATTAACTTTACGAACCGCAGCAACATGGCTCACACTATTCATTTGCACGGCCTTGATGTCGATCAAGCAAATGATGGTGTGCCAACAACTTCATTCGAAGTGGCGCCAATGGGCACCAATGCTTACCAATTCATCGCGCCGCATGCCGGCACTTACCATTACCACTGTCACGTCGACACTGTTTTGCATTACGCCAAAGGAATGTTCGGCACCATCATTGTGCGTCCACCAAATGGCAGCACTAATCAGGCGTGGGCTGGCGGTCCGACATTCGACAAAGAGGCTTTGTGGCAGGCATCCACTGTCGATACTTTTTGGTCTGACAATTTGCTAGTTTCTGGCACTGAAACTGCGCGCTTTAATCCCGATGGGTTTTTGATTAATGGCCTCGACACACCAGCGGCGAAAACAGATGTTCACACACGCATTGATTGCGCGGCTGGCGATACTGTTTACTTAAGGCTATCGCAATCGTCTTACCTCTGGTCGCGCTACGAACTTGACGGAATTCCATTTCAAGTCGTCGCCTCTGATGGTCGCCCTTACCCGACGCCGGTTAACGCAACCGAACTCGAAATCGGCCCTGGAGAGCGTTATGACATCATGTTTACGGCTCCAGCTGCCGGCACTTACACGCCGCGCATTAGTTTCTTAGATGATTACACTCAAAATGTAGTCGGCTTTGCAGAAACTAAGATTAACGTTAGTTGAACAAGTTTAATCGCTTAGCCAAGTGATGCAAATTGCTGCGGTGCATTCCTAAATGTGTCGCAGTTTTTGCCCATACGCCGTTATGTTCGGCGAGTGCTTGAGCAATTACTTGGCGCTGATAATCATCGACGGCTTCGCGCAAACTTGAGACCTCAGTTATAGACACCAAGCCTTCGCCAGCAACAACCGTGGACGCCGTCCTATTGTCAATGTCTTGCATCTCGACATGCACTTCTCTGTCGTCGCTTGCCCGCTGGGATGCGACCAATACCAAGCGCGTGATTGTGTTTTCTAGTTCACGCACATTGCCGGGCCATGGTAATCCTGCAAAGTAACTAATCACTTCTTTTGCAAAACTCACTCGACCGACACCGAGTTGCACGCGCGCGCGATCGCCAAAATGAGTTGTAAGCAAATCGATGTCGCCTTCGCGCTCACGCAAGGGTGGTGCTGTAATATGGCAGACATCTAAACGGTGTAATAAGTCTTCGCGAAACTTTCCATTGCGCACTGCCCCTGGCAAATCGCGATTAGTCGCTGCGAAAACGCGCACATCTACATGACGAACATCATCTGCGCCAATCGGTTGTATTTCACCTGATTGCAGCACGCGCAACAACTTTGCCTGCACCGCTGGTGACAACTCGCCGACTTCATCTAAAAACAAACAGCCGCTGTCCGCGTATTGGAAACGCCCCATGCGTGTTTCGCTTGCACCAGTGAATGAGCCCGCGATATGCCCAAACAATTCGCTTTCTGCCATTGAGTCGGGCAATGCCGCGCAGTTGACATAAACCAATGGCGATTCGCTACGGTGCGATTCGGCGTGCAGCATTCGCACTACCAATTCTTTACCAGTACCCGTTTCACCTGTGATCAACACCGGAAAATCAGCTGCACCGAACAAACTTATTTCTCGCTTTAGACGTTGCATGATTTGCGAGTTGCCCACCAACATTCCGCCACGCCGCTCGAGGGCATCATTTACTAACGAGCGCGAAATGCGTTTTTGTTTTTCGGCACTACCCTCTAAAGACATCATTAAATCTGCGATTTGTATAGTCGCTCCCGCCAAGGCACCGAGTGCGCGCATCACGCGGTCAGGGATTTTTTCGAATACACCCACATCGATTGCGTCTAATGCCAGCACTCCTGCAAGTTCATCTTCGATATATAAAGGAATCCCCATACACGAGTGCACGTGCTGCGGATTTAAGGCGTCGCCGTCAACCCAACCATCAAATGGATCTGGCAGATTGCATGGTGTCGGGAAAACGACCGCCTGTCGCGAACTACAAATCTGCGCGAACCGCGGATGCATCTCGATGTCAAACACATGCTCTTTAACAATGGGCTTTAATCCAATTGTGGCGAGAGTTTTCAATGCCCCTTGTTGGTGCCGCAAAAGTGTCACCGCATCGGCTGGCAACGATTTCTGCACGACATCTACCAAGTGCTGAAACCTATCCTCACCACCCAGCGTGGCGCTCAAGTCGAGCGACAGCTGCAGTAAGAAATCAAAATTCTTTTTGGTTTCAAAAGCCATTTCGTTATTTATTCTACAACACAATTGTTACAAAAACAACAACAATCGCCTTAAAACGCCTCTCAAACAGGTGCTCACGCTTGGCACGCTAATTGCGAATAAAAGAGCATGACTTCTGAAATAGTCACCACTCTAATCAATCAGCACCAAGTTTTTCTCGGTGAATGGATGCCGCGTGTCGAGCAATTAGCTTCGTCATCAAGCATCCAGGTAATTGAATTGGTGAACACCCTTAAGTCTGAATTACAGCAACACATAACCAAAGAAGAGCAGATCCTCTTCCCGTTAATCAGCGAAGGCAAAGCAAAGTGGGCTGGCTCGACGGTCAGCACTTTGCAAACCGAGCATCGTGATCACACACAACTTTTCAACGAGATTGAATCATTAATCTCCGGGGATATTTCGCAGCAACCACTGCTCGATATCCTAAATCAATTTAATCAGGTTCTAAGTGCTCATGTCGAGCTCGAAGAACAAATCCTCTTCCCGCGCGCCCTCTCCGGAGAACGCATCGGGTAAGAACCTCCCGTAACTCACAATTAAAAAATGTTAACCAAATCTGCCGCAAAAGCTTTCTTCCTCGGAGGAACAGCATTGTGTAGCTTGGCATTTATTCTGCTGACCTTAGATACCTTAGAGCAATTCCCTGAGCGATCTAACCAAGACCAGATGAGCGAGTCCGTTGTACGCGGACACCACATCTGGAATCAGAATAACTGCATGGGCTGTCACACATTAATGGGTGAAGGCGCATACTACGCACCTGAACTCACCAAAGTAAGCGAGCGCCGCACCGAGGCGTGGCTTCGCACTTTCCTTGTCGACCCACAGGCAATGTACCCAGGACGTCGCAAGATGGTCAAGTACGATTTCTTTGATGCCGCAATCGTTGGCGAAGAAGAGGCGAACAAAAACCTGACTGACATCCTCAACTTTTTCGAGTGGGTGGGTGAAATTGACATGAACGGTTTCCCTCCCGAACACGACATGGCGGTTGCAATGCCAACCTTTAGCTTTGACGATTCAAATCCAGCGCCTGAGTATTACACTCAAATTTGTGCCGGGTGCCATTCCATTGGCGGAGTTGGCGGAGCAGTCGGACCTGCACTTGACGGCGTAGGTTCTAAATACGATTCCGAGTACATGACAAAATGGATCGCTGATCCACAAGGTGTCAAGCCAGGAACAACCATGCCGAAACTCAACGTTGCAAAAGATGATCTCGATGCAATCGTTGCTTACCTAAGTGAATTAAAGGAGTAATAAAATGTATCCAAAATCACAAAAAATAGCGTGGACCTTCTTCGCAACATGTATGGGGCTTTTCTCCCTACAGCTAATCTACGGCTTCATCCTCGGTTTCGACCGCATGGGATTAGACGGCCTGCACGACTATATTCCTTTCAATACTGCGCGTGCGACACACACTAACCTACTCGTCGTCTGGCTACTTGCCGGATTTATGGGTGCGGCTTACTACATCGTCCCGCAAGAATCTAAGCGCGAAATTTGGTCTACCAAACTAGCATGGATTCAATGGGGTTCTCTAGTTTTAGTTGGAGTTGTAGCTTTAATCGGCTATCACATGAATTACTGGGAAGGACGTAAGTTCTTAGAAATCCCACGCCCACTCGACTACTTAGTTGTAGTAAATGTTTTAACTTTCTTGTTCAACATTTTGATGACTATATGGCGCGGCAAGCAGATGACCACCACCGCGATGGTGTTGTTCTTTGGTTTGCTAACAGCTGCTCTGCTTTACCTTCCGGGTATGATTACATTCGACAACCTCGTTTACGATTCATACTTCCGTTGGTGGGTAGTTCACCTTTGGGTAGAAGGCGTATGGGAGCTCATCATGGGCGCCATCCTTTCATTCTTGTTGATTAAGTTAACAGGCATCGACCGTGAGATCATCGAAAAATGGTTGTACATCATCGTTGGCTTTACCTTCTTATCAGGCATCCTCGGCACCGGCCATCACTACTACTACACTGGTGCTCCAGGTTACTGGTTAATGGTTGGCGGTGTGTTCTCTGCACTTGAACCTCTCGCGTTCTTGGGCATGGCTCTTTATGCAATCACCATGGCGCGTCGCGGCGGACGGAAACATCCAAACCGCATCGCTCTAACATGGACAATCGGTTGTGCAATTATGTCATTCGTAGGTGCGGGCCTTTTAGGTTTCGCTCACACCTTGCCAAGTGTAAACATGTACACGCACGGAACTCTCGTTACCGCATCTCACGGCCACATGGCTTTCTGGGGGGCATATGCGATGCTGATTCTCGCGCTAATCTCTTACGCAATTCCTGAAATGACCGGGCGCCACGTCTTCAAAGGCTGGGTCGCCGAATGGGCATTCTGGTTGAGCAATATTGGCATGATCGGCATGACCGCGGCTTTCGCAGTTATGGGTGTCGCGCAAGTTTATATGGAGCGCAAGGTTGGTCTTGACTTCATGGATGTGCAAGAGTCACTCGAAGTGCATGCCTTAGTTTTAGTTCTTAGCGGCTTGATGCTAACTGTCGGAATCGGAATGTTTATCAGACAATTCGTTCAATCAGGAATGCCTCAGGACAATCTCCAAGCTAACAACAACGCAGAGTAATGATACCTTTCTACAAACCAGTCGGTGAAGAGGTCCAGCTCTTTGAACACTGCAACAAGCAGCGCTTACCTTTGATGATAAAGGGGCCTACTGGTTGTGGAAAGTCACGCTTCGTCGAACACATGGCGGCTAAATTAAACAAGCCGCTGATAACTGTTGCCTGTCACGATGACACTAGCGCCGCCGATCTCCTTGGGCGGTGGCTAGTAAAAGGTGGCGACACAGTTTGGCAGGATGGCCCCGCTACTCGCGCAGTGCGTGAAGGTGCCATTCTGTATCTAGACGAAATCGCAGAGGCGCGACCGGATGTGGTCGTGGCTCTGCATCCTTTAACCGACCATCGCCGCCGTTTGCATGTCGAACGTCATGGCGAAGTCATTGATGCCGCTGATGATTTTATGTTAGTGGTATCATTCAACCCCGGCTACCAACGCGGATGGAAAGAACTTAAACCTTCTACCCGTCAACGCTTTGTGGGGGTTAGCTTTGATTATCCAAATGCGGCCTTCGAGGCTGAAATTGTTGCAGGTGAGTCTAACTGCGACATCAAGGTTGCCAAGAGATTGAGTAAGCTCGCTAATAAATTGCGCGGACTCGATGAACTTGGTTTGGCCGAAAAAGCATCTACACGTTTGCTGGTAGATGCCGCTCGCTTAATTGATGCTGGCATGCCACCGCGTTCAGCATGTGAGGCAGCAATTTGCGAGCCGCTTTCTGACGAGAGCGACGTGCTCGAAGCGTTGCGTGAAGTAACTAGCTTGG
>JACKQG010007163.1_pt1 | contig 11385 bp, 10 predicted proteins | sample 8237621 | NCBI WGS metagenome assembly JACKQG01 (sample SAMN15677084, study PRJNA649215) | marine metagenome | biome: marine; feature: Black Sea; material: saline water; isolation source: suspended particulate matter (SPM) from the Black Sea western gyre | collected 2013-06-09/2013-06-10 | depth... | reverse complement strand
GCTCGATACATCACAGGTATTATTACAGAAAAAGGAGTTTTTGCTCCACAAGATATTCACAAATTGGCTTAATGATATGACAGAAGCTTACACAGGTCCCAGATTCACCACTCTTTTCCTAGCAAGGAAAATCCCCAAACACAGTGGGATTAAAAAACTATTTAAGTGGGGCAACACCTTTGCTGATCTTGGTCTGGTTCGTGAAGTTTCTGATGGATTTGCTGGGAATATGAGTTTTCGCACCAAAGATGGATTTATCATCACAGCTGCCAGAGCTAATCTGGAAAATCTCAGGGAAAATGATATCGTTGAAGTGACAGACGTAGATGATGATAAACGGGAAACTATCGCCATTGGCAAAAAAGAACCCTCCTCAGAGTCCTTCCTTCATCACGCAATCTATCAAAAGAGGTTTGATATCCATGCAATTTTTCACATTCACGATGAAGAGGTACTAAACTATCAGGATAAACTTCATCTTCCGGTGACAGAAAATGAACAACCATACGGTACTTTAAAACTCGTGAAGGAAGTGTTAAAAGTCTTCAAACACCACAATTACATTATCATTAAAAATCACGGTATCCTATCCCTCGGAAATACGATGGAGAGAGCAGGACAGGAAGCACTGCGCCTCCACAATCAAGCAATAAGATTCCAGTCGTTACAGGGAGGTTAATTTCATAACCACCTCTTGAGCTTTCTCCAAAACCTCTTCTTCCCCCTCAACTTTCCCATTCTGCATTATTATTTTCCCATCACAGATGGTGGTATTCACGCAACTGCCATGAGCGGCATAGACAAGATTGGGGATGAGGTGATGGTTGGGAATCAGATGAAGGTGTTTCAGATCAACGAGTAGCAGATCCGCAAGATTTCCCTCTTTAATCTCTCCACAGTTTAGTCCAAATACCCTTGCTCCTTCCAGCGTTGCGATGTCAAACACTTCCTGAGCGGAGAGAACTGTAGGATCTTTGTCATTGAGCTTTTGCAGAAGAGCTGCTGTTTTCATCTCTTCCAGCATATCCAGGTTGTTGTTAGCAGCACATCCGTCCGTTCCAAGAGCAATGGTAAGACCAGCTTCTTTCAACTTCTGATAAGAAAACACACCGGCACTTAATTTCATATTGGAAGTGGGACAGTAAACAACCTTTACATCGTGATACTTCAGTAACTCAATCTCTCTGTCATTGACCCAGATGACATGAGCTGCTATAATATTCGGTCCTAAAAAACCGATACTTTCCAGATATTCAACGGGACGTTTACCGTGACGTTTAATACAATCTGATACCTCCCTTTCTGTCTCAGAAAGGTGTATGTGAATTAGAAGGCTGTGTTCATCGGAAAATTGTTTTGCCCATCGAAGGCTTTTTTCCGAAACCGTATAGAGAGCATGAGGCCCCAAAGCAAACATCACCCGATTGCTGTATTGTTTCGTCTCCTCAAAAAGTTGAATATTCAATTGGATCTGTTCCTCACTTTTCTTCGAATCGAACATATCAATAAAGACAGCCGAAACAGCGGAACGAATCCCGGAATCCTCCACCGCTCGGGCAGACCCATGATAGTGCCAGTACATATCGTTGAAAAAGGTAGTCCCGGATTTAATCATCTCGAGACAGGCCAGTCGCGTCCCCCAGTAGACATCCTCTTCCATCAGCTTTTCCTCAAAAGGCCATATCTTTTTCTCCAGCCATTCGTGGAGCACCATATCATCGGCGTACCCCCGCATGAGAGTCATGGAAGCATGAGTGTGACCGTTGATAAACGATGGAATTGCTCCCTTTCCCTCACCATCGATCTCAATATCTGCATTTCGATCTATTCGGCTGGCTATCTTCTTAATGATATTTCCCTCAATAAGGATATCCTTTTGCTCATCTTTCAAACGTACATTTTTTATCAGAACTGTCATAGTATTCCCCTCATCTCTTCTTTCATACTATTTTTTTATTTGTGAGTTCACTCAGAATAGGTCTTCAACCATTTTTTGTTATCATTTTTAGAAACCATTAAAATGGTTACAAATCCTTGTAACTTATTGATAACCCCAGACTTAAGTCTGGGGCTGTTCCAATAGACAAACTCATAATGAACCGTTTTAACGGTTTTTATTGTTGAATTTTTCCCTTTTCGGAGTAGACTCATTCGTTAAGCACCAGTAACAATAAATCAAAGGAAGTTTATTTGAAACTTGTTAATAAAATCTACAAAAAAACAACCACATTTGACATTTAACAATTGGCTGTGTAAAATTGACGGTAACAAATAACCATTTCCTTATGGAGGATAATTGTATGATAAAACACATCGTCTTTTTTAAAATTCGAGAAGAGGTAGATAAAGAAAAACACCTGAATGATATCAAAATAAGACTTGAAGATCTTAATGATAAAATAGATGTCATTCACCACCTTGAAGCAGGTATTAATCTTAGTCAATCTCCTAATGCAAGCGATATTGCTCTGTATTCGGAATTTCAATCAAATGAAGATTTGAATAAATATCAGAAACACCCTGATCACCAGGAAGTTGTTAATTATTTGAAAAAGATAGTTACAGAGACCCGGGTAGTTGATTACGAGGATTAATATCACAGGAATAGAAGTCGGTTCTCTGGACAGTGACTGAATAGAAAGTAAAGCTTTGGCCAGATTTACCATCAAAAAGAAAGGAAATTCAAATATGTTAATTCCAACCATTGTCATGGGGATATTTGCGTTAACACTCCTTGGATTCGGATATTACCGAGGAGAGGGAGAACACATCCATGGATTAAAATATGCTTTTACCACTCTTATTGAGATTTTACCTATGTTATTGCTCGCTTTTATCATCGCAGGCATGGTTCAAAGTCTTCTCCCTCAACATCTCCTGAACCGCTGGATTGGAGCCGAATCCGGTTTCCGGGGAATCATGGTTGGCACTATTGCGGGAGGACTGTCTCCCGGAGGACCTTTTGTAAGTCTTCCCATTGCCGTTGGACTGATAAAATCTGGAGCAAGTGTAGGTACCATGGTTGCTTATCTGACTGGATGGTCCTTGTGGGCAGTGACTCGTCTCCCGTTGGAAGTGGGAATCCTAGGGTGGCGTCTGACACTCATCCGGATTTGTAGTACGTTTTTCTTCCCACCCATCGCAGGTTGGATTGCCCAAATATTCTTTTCTAGAGGTGCTTAAGATTCTATCATATTGTATGAGACTTCAGCAATGGTAACACTTTAAAAAGAAACTGGAGGGATAAAATGCCATCCATTCCTATTCGTGACATTGATATACACTACGAAATCACCGGCGAGGGAGAACCACTCCTTCTCATCCATGGACTTGGTTCCAGCAGTCGTGATTGGGCTCCGCAGGTTCACTATTTTTCTAAACTGTTTCAGGTAGTGACATTCGATGTCCGTGGACACAGACAATCATCTAAACCTCCCGGTCCATACTCCATCCTGCAGTTTACTGAGGATACAGCAGAATTGATTAACGCTCTTGATATTGGTCCTGCACATGTGGCAGGAATTTCTATGGGAGGAATGATCGCTTTTCAACTGACATTGATAAAACCTGAACTTGTGAAAAGTCTTGTGGTAATCAACAGCGGACCGGATTTCACCCCAAAAAGTTTAAAACAACGGCTGGCAATCTATCAGCGTTTTCTGATTGTTCGAATACTGGGGATGCGAGCTATGGGAAAAGTCCTGGCGAAACGGTTATTCCCAAAACCAAATCAGGATAACATCAGATCGATTTTTATTGAGCGATGGGCTGAAAACGATAAGCGTGCTTACCTTTCCTCCATGAAGGCTATTTTTAGCTGGAATATAGATGATCAGCTCTCGAAGATAAAATGTCCTGTCTTGATTCTCGCTGCAGACGAGGACTACACACCAGTTTCATACAAGGAAGAGTACACTAAAAAAATCCCTAACGCCGAACTTGTTGTTATTTCCGATTCTCGACATGCCATACCAGTAGAACATCCAGATAAATTCAATCAGGTATTAATGAATTTTTTATCAAAGCAAGTTTAAGTATCCCTTTCTAATTATACCAGTTTGAACCGGGATCAAAAAAATTATTGTTCATCACACATTTTTGCCTGTCAGGCTTATGACTGATTGGTCAGGCCCGTCAGGCGTCGGACTGACGCCCGACTGATGGCCAATATTGTCCGGCTCCTGACGGAGGAGAGGATTTATCCTGTGGAATAAATACTGAATTTTCCACATAAATTGAAAAAATTGGCAATGAAACGGGTTGTGTGATTTTATCAACATTGATTCCAATGCCACAGGGTGAAGGTAAGGGGGGATTTTGATTAGATCAACGCCGTCACCGTGTTGTAGAAACCTTGAAAAGGTTCCGAACCTTTTCAAGGTTTGACGGGGCAGGCGTGCTTATTGCTACCTCTTTTACCCTGGTATTCCTTTGGAGGAGAGTTCCTTCGGAAAGTTGAGGGTGATTACGTTCTTTTTACTAAAGTCCAAATTTTGTCTTAAATAATTGTTGTCTATTTTCATTCAATTGATGCTCTTTCAGTTGAGCACATTTCTAACACACCCCCTCCCGAAGGCTCGGGAGACCCCTCTCAAGATGGGACTAACAAAGTGGATCGATGTAACACATTATCACGGCACACAAATTCCCCTCCAATGGAGGGGTGGATTCGCCAGCCGGCGGAGACGGGGTGGGTTATTCACATCCTTTCTTGGTTCATCACACATTTTTTTGGTGATATCCCGAAATCGATCTTGGAGTTTCCCTTGCATAAGGGATAAGGTCTGGCTAAAATTTGACCGTTTTGAAGCATCAAAATAAACCCGTACTGGTTGTCGGTTCTATCGCCCTTGACTGGCTGGAGATGCCTGATGGTCAAAAAGGTGAAGTCATCGGTGGTTCAGCAACATATTTCACATTAGCTGCATGCAAATTTTCCCCCGTACATGTTGTTGGTATTGTGGGCTCAGATTTTCCAAAAAGAGGAATGGCTCTTTTTCGAAAACACGCTGCTAACCTGGATGATCTTCAAGTGCTGGAAGGAAAAACATTCCAATGGGGCGGTCGGTATCACGAGGATTGGGAAAATAGAACTACTCTATTTACAGAGCTGGGGGTATTTGAGCGGTTCCAGCCACGTCTCAGTTCTGCCAATAAGAAGATCAAGAATGTTTTTCTCGCTAATATTCAACCAACATTGCAATTGGATGTTTTAAATCAGATCGAAGATCCAGATATGGTGGTTTGTGATACCATGAACTTATGGATAGACATAGCTCGTGAGAGTCTCGAGGGTGTTCTTGAAAGGGTAGATGTTCTTTTGGTGAACGATTCTGAGTCACATCTTCTAACGGGGGAAACCGATCCTGTAACCGCAGCGAAAGAAATCATAAATATGGGACCAGAAACAGTGGTGGTTAAATTGGGAAAACAGGGGGCAATTCTGGTGACTGCTTCAAATGTCATCCGGGTGGGTGCTTATCATGTAAAGATAGTAAAGGATCCAACAGGAGCGGGTGATTCCTTCGCCGGGGGATTTGTAGGTGGTCTGGCGAGTGGATTATCCATGGTGGAGGCTCTTGTTGCAGGTTCTTCAGTGGCATCGTTTTGTGTGGAAGGTTTTGGGACAGAGGGACTGGAGGGTGTAACAATGAATTCCATAAAACATCGGAGTCAGATGATTAAGGAATGGTCTTTAATGTCTTGATACCCCTTAACAGGATTGTTAAATTTTTAGCGGGATAAATATTAATTTATTTTCAATTCAGGAGGTTAATTCAATGCAAAGGAATAAGATTCTCATTTTGACTGTTACTGTACTGTTACTAATCTTTTTCTGGGGATGTGCCAGTGAGCAGTTGACATCTGCCAGAATTTACATCCGGGAGGATAACTGGGAAAAAGCGGAGGAGATGTTGATTGCAGCATTAGATGTTGAGCCAGACAACCCGGAGGTCTATTATCATCTCGGAGCGGAGATTTATGCCAGAAAAGAGCAGTGGGATAAAATGAACGAGATGTTGGATAAAGCGTTATCCCTCGGAGCGGACTTCAAATTACCAGCTGGATTTACGGTCAGGGAAGGAGTGGAGAATATTCGCTCAAAACACTGGACGAATTATTATAACAAGGGAGCGGAATTATTCAATGAAGCTCTTCAGGGTGCTGATGAGAATAAAATAGCGAATTATGAATCAGCTCTGGAAGCATTTGAAACTGCTCAGAAAGTTGATCCCGAAGAGCCAAAAACTTACCGGAATCTTCTTTTCTGTTACATTCAATTAGAAAAACAGGAAGAGATGATTGCCACTCTTGATGACGCTATGAAACGAAATCCTGAAGATATTGAACTTCTTTTAACAGCAGGGCAGATATCACTGGATGAAGGAGATGTGGATGGAGCCATCGAGTTGCTGGAAAAGGCGCTTAAAGTAAATCCCAGAGACAGTCGCGTTGCACGTCTCTTAGCTGATGCCTATTACAACAAGGGGGATAGAGAAGGTGCCATTTTTGCTTACAAAAAAGCCCTTCGAGAGGATCCAGAGAATATCGATCTACATTTCAATATGGGAGTACTCTATCTTCAGATTAACGATTTTGATCTTGCGGAAGAAAAATTTCAAAAAGTTCTCAGATTGGATCCTAATGATAGAGATGCCATCTTGGGTATAGCGGAAGCGTATGCGAATATGGAGCAGTGGGAGGATGCTGAGTACTACTACAGAAAGGTTCTCAGGCTGGAACCAGATAATCCAGGTATTATGAAAGCCTACGCCATATCCATCTATCGGCAGGGTCGGATAGATGAAGCCCAAGAGTGGTTTGATAAAGCAAAGGAGTTCGAATAGTTAACCAATAACTTTTCGTTTTCTTAAATAGCCGGTCAGGGCAAGATCGAGTGTTTGATCTGTGAAAAGCGGAACATAATCAATGTTCCGCTTTCTGCATTTTGTTTTATAGTAGTGCTGAAATTGTCTTACTACCTCCTGGTAGGCTTTTTGGATATGCCACGGTTCCGTTGTGATTTCCTCACCACTTTCAAGATCATGGAAACGTGTTCGGGTTGAAAAATCAAATTCGGTTTCCTGTCTGTCAAGAATGTGAAATACAATAACCTCGTTTTTCTTATGTCGAAAGTGTTTCAGTCCAGTAATAACCTCTTCAGGGTTGTCCAAAAGATCTGAAATCAGGATAATAAGTCCACGTTTTTTGATCTTTTCAGCAAGTTGATGGAGCGTTGGCGCGATTTTAGTATCGGGACCTGTTTCAAGATGTTCTAATTCTACCAGAAGCGTATCCAAATGCCCCAAAGTTGAACGGGGAGGTACGTATCCTTTTACCTTTTCGTCAAACAATGTAAGGGATACACCATCTTGTTGTCTCAGCATCAAATATGCGAGGGCAGCGGAGAGGTAACTGCTGTAATCCAGTTTGGAAACTTTTCCGCTTGCATACGTCATGGACTTACTGGTGTCCAGGATAATATAGGATCGGAGGTTGGTTTCCTCTTCAAATTGTTTAATGTAAAACCGGTCGGTTTTGCCGTATAATTTCCAGTCAAGGTAGCGGATCTCGTCACCGGGACCGTAGGTTCTATGTTCCGCAAATTCTACACTGAAGCCGTGATAGGGACTTTTATGCATTCCGATGATATATCCTTCCACAACCAATCGAGCACGAAGTGACATATTATTCAGCTTCGCCACAATATCAGGCTGGAGGTATTTACGTTTGTCAACAGTAGGCATGTTATACGTTCGACGTTATATGTTTGATGTTATTCGTTGTATGCATTGTAATACATTGCTAAAAAAGTTCATTGTGTTTTTCGTAACAATTTAACAGGAAATCTGTGTGTGGCGTCTAACGTCCAATATAAAACGTTCATTCTGGTCGGTCTTTAATCGATTTCTGGTAAGCGATTAGTTTGGCTTTAAGCTTTTCTATGAATTCTTCAGCCTTTTTTACTTTTGATTTAGTGATATAATTCAGTTCTTTTGCAATGATCAATTGTGAGTGAGTTTCAAAAAGTGAGCCTATTGCAATATCTATATAATGTTTTCGATCAGCTGCAGTTCGACGTCCTGATCCTTCAGCAATGCATGACGGAATGTTGACAGCAGCATCTCTTAGTTGACTCGTCAAACCATATTGTTCTTCTTTTGGGAACCCTTGAGTTGTTCGGTAGATAGACTTCACATACTGTACAGCTAATTGAAAAACTTCTAAATCTTTGAATGATGCCAAATACTTTTACCTCATAACGTCTAACGTCCAACGCCTAACGTATAACATCCATCAATTTATCTAAAATTTCATCTGTTGAAACGCCATCAGCTTCGGCATTAAAATTAGTGATGACACGATGGCGGAGGACTGGTTTGACCATTGAGATTACATCCGATATATCCGGTGTGGGACGTCCTTCCAGGACAGACCTGGCTTTAGCGCCTAAGATGAGATATTGAGAAGCCCGGGGGCTTGCCCCCCAGTCTACCCAGTCATTGATAAACTGAAAATTATTTTCCTCGCCAGGTCGCGTTTTTGAGACCAGATTTACTGCAAACCCTACCACGTTATCAGCAACAGGAACTCGCCGAACAAGAAATTGATAGCTCAGAATCTGTTTTTGTAATAGGACGATATCAAGTGAGGCTTCCATAGCGCTGGTAGTAGATTTAACAATTTCTATTTCCTCTTCCTGACTTGGATAACCAATGTTAATGCTGAACATAAACCGATCAAGCTGGGCTTCGGGAAGGGGATAGGTTCCCTCCTGTTCGATGGGATTTTGTGTAGCGAGAACAAGAAACGGTTCTTCCAGCGGGTAGGAAACACCTGCTGCTGTCACTTTATATTCCTGCATTGCCTCCAGCAAAGCTGCCTGAGTTTTTGGCGGGGTACGGTTTATCTCATCAGCTAAAATAATATTCCCAAAAATTGGACCCTTCACAAACTTGAATGCCCGTTTTCCTGTAGAATGGTCTTCCTCGATAATCTCCGTACCAGTGATGTCACTTGGCATTAAATCCGGTGTAAACTGAATACGACTGAATTTCAAATCCAGTATGTTAGCAACGGATTTGATCATCAACGTTTTCGCCAGACCGGGAACGCCGATAATCAGCGCATGTCCCCGGCAGATGAGAGTAATTAAAATATGCTCGAGAATATTACGCTGACCAATAATAATCTTACCAAGTTCAGCATAGATGTTATCTCGTGATTGATGAAGTTCTTCAACAAGCTTAATGTCGTTATTTTCTGTCATAAGTTTTCCTTTGAATTAAATAATTTTTTACAAGTTCCCAAGCGGCGGGAAACTTACACAGACACCTTTACCAAATCAATGGAATTATCTTGAATTTCCATTACGTATGAGATAACTTGACTGGGAATAAGTACCCTATGAAAAGTAAGTCACATTTGGAAGATATAGTTACCGCAATCCGCAAACAGACTGCAGTGGAACCTAAAACGGCGGTTATTCTCGGCTCCGGTTTGGGACACTTCACGAAGCAGGTAACCAATTCTGTTGTCATACCGTATGCTGACATTCCACACTATCCCCACCCAACGGTTGAGGGACATTCTGGACAATTTGTTATTGGAACAATTGGTCAAGAGCCGGTCATTCTCGCCAGCGGTCGGTTTCATTACTATGAGGGATACGACATAGAAACTATTACACTTCCTCAGCGTCTCTTTCACAAATTAGGAATAAAAAATCTTATTATCACCAACGCTGCCGGCTCAGTCCGGAAAGACTTTCAACCCGGTGATCTCATGGCAATCAAAGGGCATCTGGACTTTACATTTCGGGAGAGCAGCAATTTGCCTGCGGTAGTGAAGGGTGAACCCTTCCACTCGGAACAACTACTGAAATTAGCCCGTACAGCAGCTAGCAGGGAGAATATTAATCTCAAAGTGGGAATTTACACCTGGACGCTGGGACCAGCTTTTGAAACACCTGCCGAGATTGAAATGATACGGGAACTTGGTGGAGATGCCGTGGGGATGTCCACGGTACCAGAAATCCGAACTGCTGGTAAGTTGGGTATTAACGCACTGGGAATTTCCTGCCTGACCAATTATGCAGCTGGCATTACCACCGCCACTTTAACCCACCAGGAGGTAATGGAGACGGCCAGCCGCGTTTCCGAAACATTTTCCCGACTGATCAGGGGGATCATCATTACCATTGGAAAAGGAGACCATTATGACCATTAATCTTCGTACTGAAGTGGAGGCGATACAGGATGAAATTACTGCTACCCGGCGCCATCTTCATCAGCATCCCGAGTTGGGATTTGAGGAATTCGAGACGGCAAAATTTGTAGCAAGTCGTCTTGAAGAGTTGGGAGTGGCTGTACAGACCAACGTAGGGAAGACAGGTGTAGTGGGTATCCTTCAGGGAGCTGATGCCGGACCGACTATCGGACTGCGGGCTGATATGGATGCGCTGCCCATTCAGGAAACAAACGATCTGCCGTTCAAATCTGAGAATGAATGTGTGATGCATGCCTGTGGACATGATGGTCATATGGCAATGCTTCTGGGTGCGGCGAGGATTCTTTCCGAAAAAAGAGAAGATTTAAAAGGAACGGTAAAATTTATTTTCCAGCCTGCTGAGGAAGGGGGTGGCGGCTCCCGTTATATGATCGAAGATGGTGTTCTGAAAAATCCTGATGTGGATGAGATTTATGGAATTCATCTGTGGAACTATCAGGAATTTGGTACCATCGGTGTGAAGGATGGCCCCACTCTGGCAGCTGCAGATAAGTTCACCATCACCATCAGAGGAAAAGGAGGGCACGGTGCCGCACCTCAGGGAACGGTGGATGCCATTGTAGTGGCGGCTCAGTTGGTGACAAACTTTCAGACCATCGTGAGCCGGAATACAAACCCCCTGGAATCAACGGTAGTATCCATTGGAAAAATTGACGGGGGAGACAGCTTCAATATAATCGCTGATAAGGGGACACTGTACGGGACAGCCAGAGCTTACAGTGAAGAAAATCGCCAGCTTATCATCAGGCGAATGAATGAAATTGCTGATGGCATCGCAAAGACTTATGGTGCTGAAATTGCCCTCGATTACAAAGATGGTTATCCCCTTACTGTTAATACTCAGGCAGAAGTGGGAAAGTTAACGAAGGCTGCCAGAGAGATTGTGGGAGATAATGTTGGATTTCCCTATCTCTCCATGGGCGGGGAGGACTTCAGCTATTTTCTGCAGCAGGTCCCTGGCTGTTTCTTTTTTGTGGGATCAGCACCGGAAGATAAGGAACCTATGAGCGTACCGCATCACTGCTCTCATTTTGATATTAACGAAAAAGCACTATTGGTGGGAACATCCGTTTTAGTGCAGTTAGTGGAAGATTT
>JACKQG010007162.1_pt1 | contig 11388 bp, 11 predicted proteins | sample 8237621 | NCBI WGS metagenome assembly JACKQG01 (sample SAMN15677084, study PRJNA649215) | marine metagenome | biome: marine; feature: Black Sea; material: saline water; isolation source: suspended particulate matter (SPM) from the Black Sea western gyre | collected 2013-06-09/2013-06-10 | depth... | reverse complement strand
GATTAGACCCTTGTGAGTGAAGGCGCGTTGGTTTGCATCACTCTTCTCTGTGGCTCCCTTTTCTTTTTTTCCGGACTGATCGCAAGAAAAAGAGTAGCATGATAAAAGGAAAGCGAGAAGAAAAATTGCGGTTTGTCTGGTATGGGGGAATAACTTGAACATATTTAATCCTCCAATTTGAAATCAGAACTATTTTTGAAAATATGGAGCCACCGGTACTGACTTCATAGGCATTTATCTGTGTAAATGATGCAGCTTTCCAGGTCTAAAGAAATACCTTGAACAATTATATTTATGATCAATGAATTCTATTCACAATTCTATTCCTATACAAAGAACCATCAATGGCTTCAATCATAGCATTCAAATCTAAAATGCCTCCCAAGAATTCATTCATCTTTGAAAGGCTGGGTAGTGGATTCTGCATTATTTCATTATAACTTACGTACAGGCAAATAATGTTTTTCTGCTTTTCAATCCATTTGCAGACCTTTTTCAAGTGGACCTCAAACTTTTCGCCCATTACACTATCTTCAATATGGGATTGTCTCCCTGAGCTTTCAAGCATTTTGTTCTGAGAAGCAAGTATCTCCTCCATATGCCTCTTTACGAAAATTATCTTATATTTATATGTCAGAGGTAAATTATAGAGAAGCGGGGAGACAATTTTCACAACCTTTCCAGAGATATCCTTAAGCCAGGAGTCGTCCTTTGCTAATTCTTTGACCTTCTCATACTCAAAATATCCCTTTGGGTTGTCCTGGTCAGCTTTTCTCTTACCATCCACAATCAACTCCAAACCGCCTGCTTCAACTATTCTCATCACCATGGAAGTTCCTGACCGCGGCAATCCTGACACAACAACTATCGGATCCATTTATTCTCCTATTTTGTGGTGGAGGGGACGCTGGTAGAAAACTAAGTTTCTTCTATTTTTGGCACAGACCCGCCCGCCTCGCGTTGCGAAGCATTGCCGGCAGGTTTCACGGATGACACCCCGGTTGAACACCCCATGTACCATCTTCCGGAGCTACAGGGCAGGCTGAAAGGGGACCCCAGTGAAATAGGAACTAAAAAGGCATTTCACGGGGTAAACCCGGTTCAACGGGGCAGGCGGTTTTTTGTTTCTTGTTGTTCTCCAATTACAATTACCCTCATTCCAACCCAAGGATTGGCATGACCTTACCCCAACTGGATTATCTGATTCAGACGCCTGCATACATCAGCGAAGGGCACATCCGGCAACCTCTTGAGCGGATCGGAATATGTCAATGAAAATGAGACACACGATCCAAGAAATTAAACTCTAATCATACAACACCGAATCTGTTTCAGGTTTGTTTATCCAAGCCGCTCTATTATTTCCAGCATACTATGGCCGACTTCTCTTACGGCCAATTACTGTCAGTTTCAAAGCGATACTGTGAGCATGTTTACTTACTTAGCCCCCATTCACGTCCCCCATTCCACGCATTGACGGAGAGGTACGAAAAGCGTACAAATATGTTCATGGGGTCAAGTCTGCTCTTGACTCACCTCCCACTTTATTTTTAGTTGTTAATTCACTCGCGTTAACTCCAGCCTGATTTTCAGTAAAAGAAAGGATTATCGTCTTTTGTGACCTCTTTTCATGAAGGTGAGTCAAGAGCAGACTTGACCCCATTCCCGATTGTCTTTTGCCCGATACTGAGATTAAGCTTTTTGTTACTCTCCAAAAATCACCTCCGTTTCAAAGTTGACCAGTTTCTTCGTTCCCGAACTGAAGACCATTATGCGAACAGTAGAAAAGGCATGTAGCTGTATTGTGGCTGCATTCCATGTAGAATCAGGGATACAGGGGCGCGTCTTTCAATAAAGCTCTCGGTTTCAATTGAACATTAAGCATTTGACACAATTCAATTTAATTGATTAAGTTTGGTATCTGGATATGATAACCGACGTGCTAAATCCAGTGGAATAGCATTGAGACCTGACCGATCCCGAAAGACGGCCGTAGATGCTGTTTTCCTGGCAGCTATTGAGACGTTACCCGTATTCACCAATTTTTCGATAAGAGGTTTTTCACGCTGTGGGTTTGGGCCATGGTAAAAACGGACGGTACCACCAGATTCATCAGTCCAGGCTATTTCTGGCGGCCATATTAATTGAAAATCGCTGGTGTGCTGGCTTAATGCAAAAATACATTGCAGTAGAGAAAAAGAGTAGTATTTGTCGGCCAAGTACGTCTCGGGGTCCTCGGTGTTTGGTTTGATGTAGGCTGCCTCCTTCTCTAAATCTTTAAAGTCATTTGCTTTTAGCATTAACTCTGATGGCTTAAAAGATACATCCTTTATGCTAAAGCATCCTCTTCTTCTGTAGTTTCCCAGAAGCTTACGAATGGATGAACACCATTTTCGAATTCCATGGGATGTCGTGCAAGTAAATTGAATTCCGAGTTCCTCACGAATTTTCCCAAGCACTATCCCTCCGTAGACATGGAACTCATTCGGAAGAGAAGAAAGGGGTGAATCGTGTAAATCCGTTTCTACAAAAGGCTCATCAATTATTAAAACATGACCGCCTTTCTTGCAAACACGAAAAAACTCACTGATGGCCGAGTGGTACTTCAACATATGATGTAGACTTTGACGGACTATCACGGTGTCATAGCTTTCATTTTCAAACGGAAGGCATTCCCCATCTCCACAAACCCAAGCCGCTGGTATATTTCGCTCTTCCGTTGCCACGAGACACCCTTTTGCCAATGAAGGCACTATATCGAGTGACACCACATGCTTGCACCTCTCAACAAAAAACTCCAACTCCGCCAGAGAGCATCCGACAATCAGGGTTTCATCCTTTGAGAGATCTGCACCTGACTCCTTTAAGAACATCTCGGTATTCTTATTGATATATGCATTCCGTTCTACATGTACCTTAGGAGGGATTTTCTTCACATTATAATCATCCTCTCCCTCAATTTCGTCAGCCTTTTTTTGCCAATTCTTGTCTTGAATAAGAAGGATTGGCAAATTGCCTGATATAAGAAAAGTGTTCTTGCAGGCAGTGCAAACAAGGTGCTCTTTTCTTTCACCGACGGCAGAGCACAGAAAATCAGACAGGCATACAGGACACGCAAGTTTGTTCAAGAAATAAGGATGAAGATTTGGATTAGCTCCGTCGGTAATGATCATGTTGTGATTCATGGGGTCAAGTCTGCTCTTGACTCACCTCCCACTTTATTTTTAGTTGTTAATTCACTCGCGTTAACTCCAGCCTGATTTTCAGTAAAAGAAAGGATTATCGTCTTTTGTGACCTCTTTTCATGAAGGTGAGTCAAGAGCAGACTTGACCCCATTCCTGCCTAAAGGGTGGATTATTGCGGTTAGATGGCTGATGCATGAATATACCTATAGATTTGTCAAGGAATTGGAGATTCTTCCTAAGCGGGCTGGCGGCTTGACGTGCCCTTCAATATTTCTTGCCTGTGCCTTACACAGTAGCCTTGCCAAGAGCATACAAGGCTTCTGAATCAATCATGGCACATGCTTTCAGATGTTCTTAGCGCATCAAAAGCGGACCCTGTCGGAGCTGAAAGTTTGGAAGCAATCCTTTTTTCCTATGCCGCCTTGGCTGCTCCACGTGGAGCTGGGGCACCCTGCAAAAGGCCTTGAGTACTGAGGTCCTCATCTATGTCAGGCCAGTGAATAACATACCCTGCTCCAGCAATACTCCAGTTCGCACGCTGTTTAGGCGTTGCATGGAGCAAACGTGGATACCATGCCAAAGGCACCGTTATGGTCCGGCCATCGAAGAGATCAACACTAATAGTGTCCTTGGTGAGAGAAACTTCTCTGACTTGCTCACCAACTTTAGGTCCCAAAGTAGTCATTCCATGCCTCCAATAAGTTATTCCTGTGAAAGGAAGTAAGTGTTTCCAATTTTCTCAACTCCCTTGCTGGAAACCCGAGGTTGTACGCCAATGCCACAGGAGTAAGCCAAAATTTGGTTGAGAAAGCATCCCGGTCAATATGCACATGTGGTGGTTCATTCAAGTCGTGACTAACAAAGTAGAACCGGTATGGTCCTTCCCTTAAAACTGCTGGAGCCATCTCTCATCCCTTGCTGTTCCCTTAAATTTGTCATTGTTATTTATTCGCCCCTGATTCTCGAGTGATTACCTGACTGAATATCCCATTATATTACAAAAACCAACAAAACACAACAAACAGAGGTTGGTCAGTTTTTGCTCATCCATTCGCCGAAGAAGGTTACGTGCATGATCCTTGACCGCCAAAAGCCTTATTTTTATTGAAGTTTTGGGTTTGTCATCTTAATATTATACAATCTTACACGAGGAGGTCAAATCATTTCTTATTAACCCGAAAAAGAGGAGGCAAAAAATGGAACTATCGGAAGCTACAAATTTTTTTAACTACCAGAGGATGAATGCCAAGAAAAACACATTGAAAAATTATGAGTTCGTTTTAACCAGATTTGAAAACTATTTCGGAAACATTGAATTAACATCCATAACCTCAGACAATATCCTACCCTTTCTTACCAACATATATTTGGTATGCATAATCTTATTCCAGTTTGAATATCAAGATCCATTAACATTTATAAAATTTGGGATTTGATTCCAAACCTTTTTCGTATATTTCCATAGCAGCAACCAGATATTCTTCGGTCGGTTCGGTTTTCCTAAACCAATTGACCTGTTTTTCAACACTGTCAAGACCTAAAACTAAAGGCTTGATTATATACGCTCCCGCACCCAGACTCTGGAGCTCTTTAACACGCTCTGTTTCAGAAAACCCACTCGCGATCAACGCCTTTTGCTCAGGTTTTTTTAAATGCCAATGCCATAAATTACAGAACCTACAGTTATGACCGATCACAGGGAGTGAAGGTAAGGAGGGTTTTTGCCCTTCCGGTTTCACTCAGGCCTGTGATCGGCTACGTTTTAGATCTAATCAAAAAGAGGAAAGTCCCGCGGCGCGAATGCGTCGAACACGGGCGCCATGGTGAAGAAGTTTTCGTTAAAAACGGGTAATGACTCATCATCCATAAGAATGGTCCCCGACTCTCCTAAGGGGAACATGCTTTCTATACGCACAGGGCCGGATGAAGCGTATTCCACACAATGGGCGTATGTGGAGCGGCACGCAAACGGCGTTTCCCAAATCGGGCCGAGCATACTGTGGGTGTAGGTAATATATCCTCGTGCATCAACGCCCCATGGCCTGCTCCCCAAGGTTGAAAGAGCTGTGTCAAGAGAGGCAACGATGATGGCATCAGCGGTCTGGGGCGCGGTGGGATCCGACAAATTCTGAAACCAGTTGTAGTTGTTGACAACGCCTGATGATGAACCCGCAAGTCCATGGAGAAAGACATTAAAGAGGATGTTTGTGGGTTGTCCGTCGAAAAGAACCCCTAACTCATCCGCAAACGTCAACCGGATGGCTTCGCGAATCCAGGCATCCATAAGGACCCAGGCATCCGCACGATTCATGCCGGACACCCACTGGGATGACCCGCCGTCGACAAAATGGCCGTCCCAGCTCGCAAGGAGCGCGAGAGCGGCTTGTTGGTCAGGGGTCGGATCTACTTCTACGGCTTTTTCGAAATCATCGGCCACGGATTTCCACGGGTTGCCTCCACCTTCCCATGAATCCGTCGTGGCGATATTCAGCGCAAAATCCCTGATCTCTGCATAAGTCAGATTGTTGTGGGTGGAAAAATAGTCATTGACGACATTTGCGCGGTTGAAAGGACCAAAATATTTCGATGAGCTGTTGTAGGCATTATCGTAGCCGGGACGACTTTTGTTGTTCCATCCGCAGTAATAACCCTGGCTGTTGTTGCGATCGGTCGTGCGGGGGATCAGTTCGGCGGCGTTCCACTCAAGAGTGGTCCCGGTGAAACCCTGGGGCAGACGCCATTCACCGGCTGGGCGAACGGGATCACGGCCCGACATCCAATAAGCAATATTACCGTCTATATCCGCATAGCAAAAGTGCTGACTTACCGCGAAAAGCTCGATTCCCGCTCCAAACTCATCCATGCTGGTCGCACGAGCCAGGTCGAGAAAGGCTTTAATACTACCAAATTCGTATCCCCACTGTGAATATTTCCAGGCAATGGCCGGATTCGTAGGACTCACTTCTCCCGGGTTGTAAGGCATGGGGCTAATAACAGGACCGTGGGACGTTCTGTACACCGGCAATTCAACGTCATCACTGCCTGCCACCTTGATGGTTTCAACCCTGTTCAGGACCACGTCATCCGGGCTTTCAAGGTAATAGTCCACGGTATGAGCGTTCGCTACTTGCATGGACCAGGCATGGTGGGGGGTTCGGCCGATAATAATCCCGGGAATACCGGGGACGCTCATTCCTGAAACATTCAGACCGGCGCCCTGTATGGACCCCTCAAGGACGATGGATGGAACGGGGAAGCCCATTTGCGGGCCGGAATAAATGATCGGGTTTCCGGATGCGGTCTTGCTCCCCGACACAGTCCAGGCGTAACTGCCCATCTTCACATTGGCATTGATATTTTTTAAATTCTCCTCAATATCCTTTTGCATTTTAGCAATTTTTTTGGCAGCTTCCCCGAAATCGGGAACATCAGCGGCTTTTTGTTCGGATATCAATACCTTTTCCGTTTCAACCGGAGAGGCGGGCGCCCCCACAACGGGAGGAATGTAGGTTAGGGCATCGGGATCATTAATCCAGCGCATGTCATCAAACATCCCCTGAAAACTCGCGGGAAAAGCGGCAGCGAGTGCTCCATACAACGCCATGTTTTCAATCTGGAAGGTCCCATCGGCCTCCGGGTCGAAGTTTCTTTGAAGCAACGCTATCCATGCCAGTACATCCTGATACTCCCAATCATCCACCTGAGTGAGCCCAATGGCCTTGAATTCGAACGGTAACAAGGAAATATCGGCGTTCACTTCGGCAATACGCCGGTTAAAACCGGCCACATACCCGTTAACCACGCTCTGGCTGTCGGAATCGAGCGCCGCAAAACCATCTTGGAATTCCTGCTGGGAGTAGCCCCATGTTCGCATGAAAACGTCGGTTTCAAGTTGGGTCGCACCGAGTATTTCCGACAGTTTTCCACGGGCGGAACGTCTATAAAGTTCAGCTTGCCACAATCGATCCGTGGCAACAGCATAGCCCATCGCTTCCATCATGTGATAAAGGCCTGCTGCCTCATTTCCCGTGATAAACCACACACCCTTGGCATCTCGGGTCGTTTCAACATTGGGGGATGGCGGAGGGCTGCTGTCGCTTGAGCATGCACCGAAAAGTCCCACCAATCCCAAACAGACAATACCCATAAGGCAAACATAACCCGAAGTTCTCCAGAATACGGCTCTTGTTTCTTTCATTTTGTACTCTCCTTTCTTGGTTGATAAGTAGTGATGGCGATGTCAATGGAAGTTCACGTTGCCAATAAAAACCTCCTTTCAAATTAATTCTTGCATTATCAAACGGGTTTTATGAATATCAGGGCCAAGTGTTCGGAACTGACACACAAATACAAAGAATGAGGTTCATTCCTGATCTGTTGGCGGTGAAAAACATTATAACATCCGGCAATACCCCTGGTTTCAGAATCCGTGCATTTGTCTTGCATGGCACATTGGCCAAATCCATGCAAGACTGCCATCACGAAATCCGGTGTCACATCTTGCATAGTGAATAAAATTGTTGACCTGTGTGTTGGAATAGGGTCGTAAAATAATGGGTGTTAAAACTAAGTTTCTCGTATTTTTGGCACAGATTTCACGGATGACACGGTTTTTTGTTTCTTGTTGTTCTCCAATTACAATTACCCTCATTCCAACCCAAGGATTGGCATGACCTTACCCCAACTGGATTATCTGATTCAGACGCCTGCATACATCAGCGAAGGGCACATCCGGCAACCTCTTGAGCGGATGCGCCCTCGCACCGCGCATACGCCAGTCGAATGATTTTGGCTGGTGGCAGAGTACGTAACTGGTTTTTCCTGCCTTGCTTAGACCTTTGGCCTGCCCGATAGCAACGGCAAATGGGTTGTCGGCATTGTATTCCGCTGTAGTCATGGGCAGGCCGATCACCAGGGATGTCGTGTTGTTGAAGTTGCGCGGAGAAAGCACCAGAAATGGGTGTACATCGCGCATTTCCTGTCCTGCCTGGGGATTGCAATCGATCCAGATGATATCCTGCCGAGCCGGCACCCACGGGCGGCTGCCTTTCGCCTTTTTGCTTGTCGTTACCACAGCTCAGCCCCAACAGCCTGACCTTGCATTACTTCGCCTCCATGCCGGGCCGGGTCAAACCGAGCCAGGCGCTGATCCAAGGTCAGTTCAGCATCCTCTACAGGCCGGATCACGATGGTACTGTCTTCCACTGAAATGCGCACACGTTGATCGACATATAAATGCGCTGCGCGAGCCACCGCTGCAGGCAGGCGAACACCCAAATTGTTTCCCCACTGCTTGATATCTAAAACGGCTTCGGTCATAATAACCTCCTCACGACGACTGTTTGATGTTTAGACATAGTTTAAACATTCAATCCCGACCCGTCAAGAAGAAAAAACGAGGCTCTGTAGTGGAGGGGATGCTGGTAGAAAACTAAGTTTCTTCTATTTTTGGTACAAACCCGCCCGCCTCGCCCGTCCGCCTCGCGCTGCCCGTCCGCCATCGGCTTCGCGTCAGGCGATTGCCGGGCTGGCTTGGCAGGAGGGCGGGCGTTGCGAAGCATTGCGGGCAGGTTTCACGGATGACACCCCGGTTGAACACCCCATGTACCATCTTCCGGAGCTACAGGGCAGGCTGAAAGGGGACCCCAGTGAAATAGGAACTAAAAAGGCATTTCACGGGGTAAACCCGGTTCAACGGGGCAGGCGTTGCGCTGGGGGTCGGACTTCAGCAACCCTTTAATATAATTACAAAAAGGGCTAATAACAGGCCGTTTTCAGCCCGCAAAAGGCCCTTTTTGGGGTTAAAATGGGGCTTTTAAGGATGGTGGCCAGCATGTACAGGCCCTTTTCAGGGAAGGCACTTGGCAGCTTAACTTTGCCACCTTTTATTGAAGTCGAAAATTTCGACTTCAATCCATCCCATTCCGTTTTATCCAGTTCGATGACGTATCCGGTTGGAAACTTGTCAGGATTATTCTTTACGGCCTCGTTGATTCGTTTTGTTTCAACGCCGTAAATTTCAGCAACATCAACATCCAGCAAGACCTTTTGATCTCTGATTTCAATAATGCGATCCTGCAAGTTCTCAAATTTTAGAATGTCGCTCATATCAGTTCTTCCTTTTCATAGTGCTTTTGTGAGTGATAATGGGGGAACGTTGGCACTTTGTCACTTTATTGAAAAGCTTATCTGTCGTGCTCCATTCGTGCCATTCGTGGATAACTACTGTTTCAGAATTATGACATATCTGCTTGTTACTCCAAGTATTCTTTTTTTCTGCATTGCGGAGACGACTACTGCGCTGAAGCGTTGTGCGGACATGGGCGCCTGGATGATGTGGGTGTGCCGCCAGCCGGTTTTGTTTAGAATCCGGAGGTAGTCATCTATCAGGATTGCCCCTTTGCCGGATTCCTCTGCCGCTGGTTTGTTCTGAAAATCACGCCAGTCCGCGTTGATGAAGGCAAGCCTTGTCGTCTTTTTGGCATCTTGTTTCAGGAGGGCGAAGAAGGCCTCAAGGAATTCAAGATATTCTTTCTTCGGCAGTCCGGATATGCTTTTTTTGTCATAGTCGGCGGCTTTTTTGTCAAAGTATGGCGGATCGCAGATAATGAGGTCAGGCTTTTCTTTTGAGCTTACAGGCCAGGCTAACGGGTTAGTTGTTGAGTGAGTCCAGGTGTGGGGTTCGATTTCGGGGCGTGTTTCCGGCTGGTCTTGCATATCAAAGGCCCAGCATCTGCGGCTTAAGGCAAGGCAGGTGTCGGGGGTTACGCCTCCGCCGGCCATGGGGTCAAAGATCAGGTTATTCTGTTTTGAGAAATAATAGAGGATGTGGGCTATCAGTTGAGCAGGTATGCGCCCCGGCCAGTCATCTCCAAATCTTTTATCGCAATCGTGCCATTCCCACTTATCCCATGTCCTCAGTCCCCAGCCAAGCTCCTTGAATCTTTCAAGATCTTCTTTATCTTCAAGGGCCAGAGACCAGACCATCGGTTCTGTCCAGTTGTGCTTTTCTGCTACCTGAGAAACTGTGAAGCCTCTGGATAGATCGGTATTTATTGAATTTGCCAATACTGGCATTTTCAATAAATGGTTATGGATCAATACCTGTTTTACGCCCAATCTCTTTGCCATCCTGTCCTGTGGAATGCCGAGGCGATTCATGCGAAACATCTTTATGTCAAGTCCCATCTGGGTTGCGGCGCGAAGATCGGCTATGTAGGAGTCCACTGTCTGCCTTGAGCGGCCGATGGCCTTTCCGATATCGGCGGAGCTGAGACTGGTATTCTTATTGTACACGCGTCTTGCTGTGTCTCTTGCCTCGTCTTCAGTCAATTGTTTCGGGCCAATGGCCTTTTTCGCCGCATAGAGCAGAGGATCTGACCCCTTTAAATCCTTTATGATGGCCTCCAGGTCCATCATTCCCACTGTCTTGTAGGCGCTCCACCTGTGCACGCCATCTAACAGACGATATTTGCCGGGCTTGTCAGGATGGGGCTCGACCTCGATAGGCTCAAACTTGAACCCGTCCCTGATATTTTCAGCAAATATGCCGAAACGCCTATGATCGATTCCCTTCCTCGGATAGATCTCTTCTTCAAATATGATTGAGGCGATGGGGATTTTGGTTGTTGATTTCGTCATGGGGTTTTTTTGCCGCGGATTTTTTTATCAGACAGGATCTTCAGGATTTTCAGGATTATTTTTTTAACAACTAAGAACAACGCTGTGTTTTTTTAGACTTTTCTGCGTTCATCTGCGTGAATCTGCGGCTAAGATATCTTTACATCAGTTGTATTCTTATTCGGCCTGAGCCTTCCAGCATCTTCTGAGCGGGGCATTGGCGGCATATATAACGTAGTCAACTTATAAACTTATCAAAGAAAAGGTTCAAAGGGGCAAAGGCCCTTATTACCCCCGCACTCATCCGGTTCGAAGTCCAATGACGGCCGAAGGCCAAATGACAATCGAATGACTACTGAATGAGAAATAACCAACGGTTAATTCCCAATTCCCAACCAAAAAGGTCTCTCGCAAAGGCGCAAACATTAAAAGATGAACATCGAACGTCCAGGTAAGCGAAGACTCCGACATCGAATGAAAAACAAATATCCAATGCCGAATATTCACCCCCGAGCTATGCCGTAGCCGAGGTCTCCGACACTGTAACGCTGGCTTTCTGGCCCACTTCACCGGTCCAGGCAC
>JACKQG010007161.1_pt1 | contig 11388 bp, 11 predicted proteins | sample 8237621 | NCBI WGS metagenome assembly JACKQG01 (sample SAMN15677084, study PRJNA649215) | marine metagenome | biome: marine; feature: Black Sea; material: saline water; isolation source: suspended particulate matter (SPM) from the Black Sea western gyre | collected 2013-06-09/2013-06-10 | depth... | reverse complement strand
GACCAAAGCTGAATGAGTGCCTTTTCGATTCCCTATTGTTGGGCACCATTCAACAACAGCATGGCTTTCCATACGCCATTCAATATCATCAACAATTTCCTGAACGGTACGGCGAGCTACTTCTTTTCCACACTCTGGACAGTGGGGTTTACCAACTCTAGCGTAAAGAAGACGAAGGTAATCTTGAATTTCTGTTGTGGTTGCAACAGTTGAACGTGGATTATGAGAACCTTGTTTTTGGTCGATGGAAATTGCTGGTGAAAGGCCTTCAATGCTATCACAATCGGGTTTTTTCATTTGACCAATAAATTGCCTAGCATAGGATGAAAGAGATTCCACATATCTTCTCTGTCCCTCTGCGTAGAGTGTATCAAAAGCAAGACTGGATTTTCCTGATCCTGAAACCCCTGATATGACAACAAATCTTCCTCTTGGGATTTTCACATCGATATCACGAAGGTTGTGGGTTCTTGCGCCTCTGACTACAATCCAACCATCATCAAGCCGTGGCCCTGTGCTTTCATCAACCACTCACACACCCCCGCTAAACGTGAGCGCGAGTTCACCGTTCTTGAATTGATGGTTTGAAAGTTAGAATGTGTGTCATCTCAACCAAAGTGCATCTATAGTGTCACCTGGTTTTCCGTTAACACCTATTGGGAGTAAAGTCAAACCATTGCAATTAACCATACTACGTAAATTACCACTACCTTGATTTTCAGGAACCTCACCAACCAAAATATCATCCTGCTCTGTAATTTGAATACGACGCAACGTGATTTTTTTCTTTGTACCCGCTGCTGACGACAATAACTTCACTCGAACTTTATCAAATAATTTAGGACCTTGAATTGGGTGAAACCCGCAAGAATTAGAGATCCATGGAACCACTATTGAAAGAAAGACAATTTGGCTACTAACTGGGTTGCCAGGTAAACCAAAGAGGGGTGTGTTTTTCCAAGAGCCAAATAAAGGTGGACCCCCTGGTTTGATTAGAACTTTCCAAAATTTTATTTCACCCTCTTCCTCCATTAAACGACGGACTAAGTCCCACTCCCCCATACTAACACCACCACTTGTTAGAATTGCATCACATTCTTGTGCGGCCAAATCAAATGCCTTTCTTAGGCTATTTATATCATCAGTAACAAAAGGAAATTTAACAGGTTCACAACCCATTTCTGAAACTAAACCTACTAGAGCTGTTGTATTTGATTCATAAATTTGGCCGGCTTGTAATGGCTGACCTGGTTCTATTAATTCATCACCTGTTCCAATGATTGCAATTTTTGGTGGTTTGATAACAGGGACTTCTGCATAACCCATCATCGCTGCCATCGCTAGATGTGCTGGTTTCAACTTTAATCCAGATTGTAAACCAATTTCACCTATTGTGATATTTTCCCCTTGTTTCCTTATGAAATGAGGGCGCGCTGGCCCATTAATGGAAACATACCCATCGACAACAGCACTATCTTCTATCATTACAATTGAATCCGCACCAAGAGGTATTGGGGCTCCAGTCATTATTCGACATGCTTGACCTTGTTTGACTTCAATTTGTTCTGAACTCCCTGCTTGTATTGTACCAATAATTTCTAATTTAGAATTTAGACTAGTGCAATCCGCTTCTTTAACAGCCCAACCATCCATTGCTGAATTATCAAAACGGGGGTCGTCAACCTTTGACTCTAATGAATTGGCTAAAACCATATTATGGGCATGAGATAAATTTCTAATTTCTATCTCAAAAAAAAGTGGAGTTTTATTAGCTAATTCAATCGCTTGATCAATAGATACGCCCACCTCCATAGACCTGCGAGTGTGTGTTTAGCCTTGAGTTAGTCGCCGAACATATCAAAACTGAATGTAAGGAGGGAAAGATGTGAGTGGTGTTGAATTTAGCCTTTTATTGATTGGCCTTTTCATTATTGCTATTTTATACTCTAGTGTTGGTCATGGCGGGGCATCTGGTTATCTTGCAATTATGTCTTTAACTTCTTATGGGTTGATGGAAAGTGCTTGGTTAAAACAACATGCTTGGTTCTTAAACATCATAGTTGCAAGTCTTGCTTTTTATTATTATAGGAAAGAAGGTTATCATGACATTAAATTGACGATGCCGTTTGTTATTGCAAGTATACCAATGGCATTTTTAGGTGGATTTTTATTGATTGATGAATCAATATATGATTTATTACTTTCAATAACTTTAGTGTTAGCTGCTTGGAGACTATATGGTTCGATGGCGTTTGATGAAGATGAAAAAACAACGATTCCAACATTTCAACAAGCCGCACCATGGGGTGTCGGAATTGGTTTAGTAAGTGGAATTGTTGGGGTTGGCGGTGGAATTTTCCTTTCACCAATTGTTCTTTTGAAAAAATGGGCAACACCAAAAACGGTTGCCGCTACATCTGCAATTTTTATTTGGGTTAATTCAATTGCTGGATTAGCAGGGGCAGGAATGTCGGGTCAACTAAATTTAGATCTAGAAATCCTGGCTTCTTTTGCATTCGTTGTTTTAATTGGTGGTTTCATTGGTTCCTTTTATGGTTCAAAAATCTCATCACAATCTACTATCCAGAAATTACTAGTCATTGTGATACTCGTTGCCGCGAGTAAACGAATATGGGGTTTGCTAATTTTATTAATTTAGAAACCTACTTCATCTTCATGACCACATTCAGGGTGGGCGCACAAAACCTTGTACTTGTCTGTTTTTGGTCGAGGGATTCTATTCATTGAGCCACACAAAGAGCATTGGTGTTCGATTTCCTTAACTTCTTCAACATCAGATGCACCATCAAGAACCCTTCCTGTGTTTTGTGTTGACCAACCAACTTTGTCCATATAACCCCCTTCGCCTTTCAATTTCTTACTACGTAGAGTTAGTTTCATCTTTCGTCGGCGACGGCGTTTTGGTTTCCCTGCCTTCTTTCCTGATGGTTTCTTTGCCATGTTAACCATTTACTGCACAAGGCCTATCCTATTAGATAATTGGTATAGAAAGAGCAGGTATTTTTAGATGAGATAAGAACGACAATTATCTGGTTGATGAATTACTATTTCTTCATTTTCTAACTCTTTTTTTAATAATTCCTGACCATCGTCTCGGTTGCCATGAAATAAAATCACATCATTAGCACCCACATCTTTTGCAAAATCAACAAGAAGAGAATGATCAGCGTGATTAGAAAAGGAAAATTGGTCGACCTCTAAATTAATGTCAACCATCTTACCAAATATTTTCAAACGGGAAGAATCCAACATTTGGCGTCCACCACTACCTTCAGCTTGGTAACCCGTTAACAACACTGCATTTCTTTGGTCGTGTCTCAATCGGTTAAGGTACCAATGCGCTGGCCCACCATCTAACATTCCACTAGTAGTTACAATAACATCAGCATCAATTGCTTTTTTCCGATCTGATTTACTAGATACCAACCTTGCCCAGCGTTTAATTTTTCTAAATACTTCAACATCTCTAATATAATCAGGATGACTAAGATAATGATTGAGTATACGTTTCCCCATTCCATCATAATGAACATCTAAATCAAGATTACTTTCCCATAAATAACGAAGCATGTCTTGTCCTCTTCCATTAGCAAAGGAAGGAATCAAACATGTTCCACCTCTTTCTACAACCTCTACAACCCGATTAATGAACCGTTGAACTTCTGATTCACGATCGGGTTGGTTTTTACCAGCATATGTCGATTCTAGAAATAAAATATCACTTTTTATTGGTTTAGCACCAATAACACAAGGAGAAGATCTTGTATCTATATCTCCAGACCATAATAAATTTCTTTCACCAAATTGTATCTCCACCATAGCCGCACCTGGAATATGGCCTGCAGGTAAAAATCGCCATTTCCATTCACCATGTTCAACCCATTCATCGAAAGAATGTGTAACTATTTGGTCAAGTGCTTCTTCTAAGTCTCTTTTATCCCAAGGAAGTGGTTGTCCTTCTATTGAACTGACTTTGTAAGTATCTCTCCATATCATTTCAAGAACTGCAGCTGTTAATTCTGTACAATGTAATTTAGCTCCATGAGAAGCAACTACCCATGGTGCAAGACCGACGTGATCAAGATGAGAATGTGTCAAAATCACATCAGAAACAGGTGGCCCTTCTTCTGGATAGGTTGGTGGTTTTTTAGGAACAAAACCATAATCGATTTGTAATCGAGTTCCTGAACTATCTTCAAGAATGCATCCAACATTGCCAACCTCTGGTCCTCCTCCAAGAAAATGATAACGAAGTTTACCATCTTCAACAGGACTAGAATCATAATTTGTGGTTGAACCAGGAGTGTAAAGAACCATGATAACGATTTTCCGTAACTTCGATGTTTCATCAACCTTGGGTAAGGATGGAACGGCCCCCCTTCTTTCCAGTAGAAAATGAAAAATAGAGATTCGAGGAATAAATTTTTGATAAATTATCTGACTAACTATTATGTTCTGTCCGCGTTCTGACTTGAACACGTATTGCTTTTCACACTATTTTACATACAAAATTTAGTGTTGCTTTTCTTTTCTTAATGTTGCAGTGGAAATGAAGGGGTGGGTAACATCATTGAAAATGCAGTACCGTTTCGACATCATGTGGCACGTATACCAGACACGCTATTTGTTGTCGATGAAACGCGTTGTTTTGGTTGTGCAGCTTGTATTGCATTATGTCCAGTTGATGCGTTAATTTTAGATGATCTTCTTGTGATAGTTGATGAACCTGTGTGTACTCATTGTGAACTTTGTATTCCCTCTTGTCCAGTATTTGCATTATCTTTAGAAAAGGATTAGTGAAAAAATGAGAGTAGCAATTATTGGAGCTAATATCTCAGGGCTTGCTCTTGCTCATATTTTATATGAAAAATATGTTGATGATTTTTCGATTTATATTGTAGAAGAAAGAGCAGAAGTTGGCTTTCCTTGTTTAGGGTCAGGTCTTTTAGTAAATCATGAAAAATGGTTTGAAATATTGAATACCTGGCTAGGTTCTTCAACATATATTCCAAAATTAAATCAAAAATTTGGTTTAGCTTTTAGACGAGATTGGTTAGAGAAAGATCTCGCTCTTTCTTTAGTGAGTAAAGGGATTACAATCGATGTACGAACAACAGTTGTTTCTCAAAATAAAACCTCTCTTTCATTAATGGGGGTTGGTGGCATATCTTCTGTATGGGAAGGAGATATTGTAATTGATTGTAGAAATGAATCAAAATCAAATCTAATTGGCATTATTTCACAAAATTCACAAAAGAAAGGATGGCAAAGAAATGACAACACATGGGAGGGTTGGTATGAAAAATTACCTACAGAATATAATATATTACAAATCCTCAATTCCCAATCATCTTCTTTCGATGAAAACAATATTGATTTTTCATTAGAATCAGCAAAAAGCAATTCCCTAAAAATTTCACACATTTATCTCAATAGGTAATGCAAAAGAACAAACCTCTCCTCGGGTGGTTTAATGTGGTCCGCTGATGGCTCTATTTTACTAGATTACGTTCTCAATAATGATGTTGCTAGACATATTATTTTGATTGATCCAGATTCACAAGATAGTGAAGAAGCAGCTAAAAGATGTGTTGCTGCAGTTATTGCTGGAAGTAGAATGATATTTGTTGGTGGTTCAACAGGAACAGATAGTAATAATGTCCATGAAACAGTAAAAGCAATTCAAGAAGCTTTAGAATTATGCTCTTGGAATGCCTCCCAAGATTCTTCTTCTGATTCTGATTTTTGGGAAGTACCAGTTGTTTTATTTCCAGCAGCAGCCAATGCATTTTCCCCATCAGCAGATGGAATCACTTTCATGATGTTGATGAATAGCACATCACCAAAATTTCTTATTGAAGAGCAACTAAAAGGTGCTACACCAATTAAACAAGCAAATGTTACTCCAATATCAATGGGTTATGTTGTCTGCGCCCCTGGAGGAAAGGTAGGTGAAGTGGGTCAAGCAAACCTGATTGCAGAAGATGACATCAAAATCATCACAAGTTATGCAATATGTGCTGAATCATATGGTTTTTCTTCGATTTACTTAGAAGCAGGTAGCGGCGCAAATCAACCAGTATCTCCTAAATTAATTCAAGCAGTAAGAGAATCATGTAATCTAACCATTCTAGTTGGTGGCGGCATCAAAGATGGAAATACAGCACGTTTGGCAGTTGATGCAGGCGCAGATTGGATAGTTACTGGTAATTTAACAGAAGGATTTTCTGATGCCCATAGATTACAAACAACCCTTCAAATCTTCATTACAGAAATGAATTCATGAATAAGTCATTCATCAAGTTCATCAATATCTTTCAAAGCAGGAGCAGCAGAACCACCAGGGGCACTACCTTCTCTTGGTTCAGGTATTGAATCATCTTCTTCAATCCCCAACCCTTCTCTTCTAGCTTTAGTTTGTTCATGTGATCTCAATACACCCAAAGAATCTTGGAATGCCCCACTAACTACTCCTCTTGTTCTTTCTGATTTACGCAAACCATCAACTTCTGCAGCCATTCTATCATGAACTTCCTCTAAAGTTTTCAATTCAGCAGTGCGATCTGACAAACCACCTTCAATATCACTAATCGTTAGTTGCATTTGTTGTATTCTTTCATCTCGCTCAAATACGTCTCTATGTAATCTTCTTTCTCTTCTTCTTAGAGCCTCATATTCTCGATTTCTTTCAAGTAATCTACGTTTTAATTCCTCAATCTGTTCAACGAGATAATCATGTTCTGCTGAAATAGAACGAGGCCCATCCATCATTCTCTGCATTTGCCCATCTAATTCTTTGAGTCGAAGATCTCTTTGTTCCAACAAAGACTTTGTTTGTGTTACCATGTCTCGTAGTTTATCTCTTTCTTCTGAAACAGTATTATTTTCTATTTGTTCTGCTTCAATTTTACGATGAGCATCTTCTAATTCATGATTTAAATTTCTAACTTCATCAGCAGTAATTGAAGTTAAACCAGCCTCAGCAGCCTTTTCCAGAGCTTCCACTAATTGGTCTAATTTTGCTTCTAATTCACCAATAATGTTTGCTTGCGATTCAACTTTTTCTGAAAGATTGTTTTCATTCCGTTCCAATTCATCTATTCTAATTGCCCCAACAGAGTTGGCAATCGCTTCTTTTTCTCTTCTTGTATCATCAAGCATTCTTTCAAGGTGAATAATTCGTGCTTCTCGGTCACGCAAATCCTCATCTGCTTTCATTAAACGAGCCCTGTCTGGCGCGCCTAACTCTTCACGTTCAGATAAATCAAGTTCCATCACCCTATTTCTTTGATTTGAATTTGCTAAATCTTTGTTTGCTGAAGCCAATTCTTCCCATGCAGTAATTACTTCATCAACAAGTTGTTCCTGTCCATAACCAGATAACATTCCTGCCAATGCCGCACGGTCTACATCATCCCCCGCAGCTGCTTTTCCATTAGTGGTCTCCGCTCGTCCCATGCTCAATCAAACACCCTATCGCAAGCGGACCATTCTTGAACCTTCACCTTGACATTAGTCAAAAAAAGTCATTCTTGACCCCTTTTCAAGGCCACCGAATCAATCTCAACTGATAGCAGTATATTGGTCATCTGGCATTACCATTGACAGTTTTAACGCCCCATCAGCAACTCTTGCCATTGGATCATCAGCGCACCAAACACGTACATCACCAATATCAGCGAGTTCATCAGCCACGCGGTCAGCCAAACCATCGATTAGTGACCCACCACCAGATAGGATGATGTTGTTACGCAACAATGATTGATACTCAGGATCTGCACCAGAAACAATTCCTTTTACTGTTCTCACTAAGTGAGGTACTAATTCTTCACAAGCGATTTGAATTAAGTCACCGACATCAACAACTTGCTTCTTTCCATCAACAGAAAGTTCAACCATCTGTTCTCTTTCATCTCCACCAACATATGAACCCGCTTCCTTCCATTGACGAACCATATCTTTCGTTAGTTGAGCGCCTGTGAATTTCTTAGCAACTAATTCCATTAGGCGTTCATCAATCCAATCACCCGCTTCACTAACTGTAACTTGATCATCTTCACTAGGGAATGTTCCGTAGATACGGGCAACATCAGTTGTTCCCGCACCAATATCAACTACAATACTTCCACCAATTTCATCAAGACCAAAAGCAACTGCAAATGGTTCACTAACAACCATAATTGCGTTAACCTGGCCACGTAGAATGCTTACCAAGTTACTCTTATCAACGAATGAAATATGAGATGGTGAGCAAATTACACCAAAAACTTCGTCAAATTCTTCTGGGTCAACCGCTTCAACTAAGTGAGTAACAAATGATTTTGCCGCCGCCAAATTATTTTCATCATCTTGTGCGACTCCTGCTGAAAGAGGATAATACAAGTTACAAGCCAACTTATTTTTCAAAGCATCTCCTCCAAACAAAGTATCTCTCTTCAAGAAGTTACGAGCGATCGGGTCCTTGGGTTTCCCAACCACTGTTAACACACTTTCATTCGTTCCATTCGACGCAGAAATTGTCGATTGAAATGTTCCTAAATCTATTCCGATGTACAGTCTTTCACTCATCGTTATCACCTATATGCGGTGCTACCGCTAACGGCAGGGAGCCACTATCATGGTTTGAAGGTTCACCTTCGGAATTAATTTCTTCAACCACTAATTGAGTAGTTATTTTATGTCTTTCAACAATTATTAATCCAGTTGCGAACAAGATAATAATAATCATCACAAGAAACCAATATTTACTCAGGGAATCGCCACCCTGCTCTTCATTCTCCATTTCATTTTGAGTAATTACTAACCAAGGTGTTAATGTTTCCACAGCACTTCTCTCAACCCCCTTTACAGCTAATGCGAAACCAATTTTATCACCATTTAACCCAACGCCTCCGCTTTCAGGCCCGATGTTTATTTGATGGCCGATAATTTGTATTTCAACAAACTCAAAGTCATTGAGAATTTCAGATGAGATATGAACACCTTCAATCGTCTCAATATTTTCCTTTAATCCCTCTCCACCCAAATCATTTCCTAAGAATATTTGACCATCTGGTAAAGTAACAATGAGATCCAAATCATCGCGCGAATCAATATTTGGTGCTGAGTTCCAAACAAGGCGAGCATCGAAATCTTCACCAGCCACAATAGGCATTTTCCAAATCACATTTTCAGATGTTGAAAGAAACGGACCTGTGGCCCCCTCCCCCTTCCAATTATGATTAGAAACAGAATCAAGTGGATTTTCATCGACCCAATTTTCAACCATACCTTGCCAGTTGTTATCAGTCATTCTAAACGAATCATGAATCCAAATATTTGCGGCTGGGTCAACAGTAGAACTATTCATTTGGTCATTGAGATTTTCAAAATCAACAAGATTAGAGATATTCGGTCTCCCCCACCCTTGTTGATTATCTGGCGCCACCCCCAGCGTCAACTCCGCTTGTCGACCCCCTTCAAGCGAGTCAGCACTCAATACCATCAACGCCCTGATAAGTGGGCCAGACGGAGTAAACCCTTGAGCTAATGATAGATTACCATCTGTTAGATTATTATCAATAGATTCAACCCAATCGGGTCTTAATGAATCTGATGAAACAACATGTTTACTTTCATTTCCAGCAACCCAACCAGTTTCAACCATTTGTTGTATAATGGCCGCAAAAGCCGCTGCTTGCGGCGTTGCCATCGACGTTCCAGTTGAACTCCTCCACCCATCATTATTGGAATCGTGAATACCATCCCCCTTAGCCGAAATCACAGTTTCACCAGGGACAACAATAGTGACACCCATTCTCCCTTGGGCAGTTTCTTGTCTTGGTGAAAGAGTCCACAAATCATTAGTTCCATCTTTAGCCGCTGCACCAACTGATACAACATTCAATCCATTGGCAGGCTCCAAAACTTCATCTCCAGTGTTACCTGGAGCAACAAAAGAAACGGACCACGGTACTGAGAAGAGCCAAGTATCAAATTTACTTGTGCGTAGTGTATATTCTGTACTATCATCTCCCCACGAATCAGAACGTATTACGCTACCATGTGAACTAGCTTCCCAAAATAATTCCCCAATGTTTGGTATTTGCCAACCATCATCATCTACAACATCTTCAATCACTAGACGAGCCCCATGAGCAATTGAAGTCCCTTCACCAGGGGTGGCATTTATCCAATCACCATTATTTTCTGCGGAAACCTCCCAAATAGAGCGACATGCTAAACTTCCCGCTACATGGGTTCCATGCCGATAATTTTGATTATTTGGTGAATCCCAATCATCTACTGTTCCATTGAAGAATACAATTTTTCTATGATTTATTCCGGGTGTTCCGGTTGCATTATTCCATTCACTTCCCGAAGCACCCGGTTCTGTAGCCTCGCGGAAACAAGCATGGTCACGATCAATACCTGAATCCGCGTTAGTAATTATTACTCCAGTTCCATCTAATCCAAACAACCAAGCGGGTTGGCCAGAAATATTTCCGTGCTGCATTATTGCCGCCGCAACATCATTTCTTCCAACTGTTTCAAGCACCGGTTCAACCCAATGTATCCCGTGTATAATTTCAATAATTTGCCACCAATTTCCGAATTCATTACTTGGGGTGATTTGAATTATCTCTGAAAGAGGGGATCCCTGCATCGGTGAGAAAATAGTAATAGGATTCAAACCAATCATATTCAAAACAGTTTTAATTTCATCTTTTTCATTCACTTCCAATCTCGGCTCAAGAATAACGATGTAAGTTTCATATTCACCTACCAAACCTCTATATTCAGTAATTTTAGGGGGTATTTCTCCTTTTTCAATAGGGCCCCAAACTAGCATCTCATTAGCACTTAATTGACGTAATGGTACAACACCCTGCTCTTCTAAATCGTTCCAACTATTGACATCCCACGGGATATCAGATTGAAATATAACTTCACCAAACTCTTGCGGTTGTTCATGTAGCATCGGTGGGAGAGGGAAGACGAAAAAGAGTGCAAGAAAAACAACACTAGACCCCCTCGCCATGGTTTTGTCACCTCCCGTCGCGTTTAAGACGACAACCCAAGTCGGCGGCTCAATGAAGGCTTACCGAGTAGTGGGTAAATTCCCCAATGGAAAGATTATCCAATCATTTACACAAGATGTTGTGGCTAATGATGAAGATGAAGCACGCCATCGTGTTGAATCATCATTCGGTAGCCGACATAGAGTTACTCGTAGAGCGATAAACATCGCTAGTATCGAACAGATTGACCCAGCCACCTCAAATGAAGCAAGGGTCATTTCCGCATTCCGTGAGCGCGCAACCCCTGCGCCAGTAGCAACATCTCCATCAACAGAAGAAGAATAATCAATTCTTTTGTTGGTTTATT
>JACKQG010007160.1_pt1 | contig 11388 bp, 11 predicted proteins | sample 8237621 | NCBI WGS metagenome assembly JACKQG01 (sample SAMN15677084, study PRJNA649215) | marine metagenome | biome: marine; feature: Black Sea; material: saline water; isolation source: suspended particulate matter (SPM) from the Black Sea western gyre | collected 2013-06-09/2013-06-10 | depth... | reverse complement strand
AGGGCCAAGTTCCCGTTTCCGTACGGATATGACGAAGACCAATCCGCAGCGATCTCTTTTCAGGCTGCTTGTACGCCCGATCTCTTTCTTTATGATGCAGAAGGTCGATTGGCCTATCGAGGTCAGTTGGATGACAGCAGACCAGGGAATGGTATCCCTGTAACGTGTCAGGATCTTAGACTTGCAATTGATTGTCTCCTAGCCAAGGAGTTACCTCCCCGAGAGCAGATTCCCAGTGCAGGATGTAATGTGAAGTGGAAAGAGGGGAATGCCCCCCATGAAAGATGATCCTGAAGAGGTCGTGGTTGCCATCACCACGTATCCCCTTCAGCCCTTCAAGAGAGGCACAGAGTACGAATGGATTCAATCTCTCTTAGATTTGGGCGTTGCCGCTTGTATCTCTACGCTCAATGTGTCTTCAGCTTATCTATGGAAAGGAAAGAGAGAGAATAAGAGCGAGCAGATGTTCCTAATCAAGACGACTCGGGGGCGTATTGAAGATTTGAAAGAGGCGCTCGAGGAAGGACATCCCTACGATACCCCTGAGCTCCTTGTCTTTCCCGTCATTGATGGGCTCGATACCTATCTGGATTGGATCCGTTCCCAAACGAAGACCAGAGATTCCTAAAACTGCAGATCGCCCCATTCGGTGCAATGGGGACAAACGATATCCCCCATCCAACCGTTTGACCTTGTTGGGGGCTTCAATCAGCCCGAAGAGATACCGTCGCGATTTGCCTAGGGGTACCTGAATAAGGGAAACCCTACCCCCACTTGGAGAGTATAGGATAAAGTCAAGTGCCGTCTCGGCAAGGAGACGGAAAAAAAGGAGGCCATGATGACTGATAAGAAAGTGGGCAACAAGCCCAAGAAAGAGGCTATACCCCCAACTTCACTAAGGCTATCCCAAGATATGGCAGGAGCGTTGTGCTATGTCTTTCCCTGGATATCTGGAGCTGTGATGTTGTTGCTGGAGAGGAAAAACTCCACGGTCAAGTTCCACGCTCTACAGAGCATCATGGTGGCACTGCCCTTCATGATTGTGCGGAATCTCTCCCTCCCTCTTTTTGGGGACTTTGGCCCCATTATTCACGACCTTTTTAGAGGATTGATGATTCTCACTTTCGTCCTCCTAGCAGGATCTACTCTTATGGGGAAGAAGATCAAAGTTCCCAAGATTGGGGACTTCTGCGAAGAGCGCATCGACATTCTCAACTGATAAGTGGTGGGAGGATAGAATCCTCCCTATGGTGGACTCCCCCACATTGGCTTCCCTTGTGGGGAATACCCCTCTGCTCCCTCTAATGCGTATTTCCCCAGAGGGAAGAACGATTCTCGCCAAGTGCGAACACCTCAACCCAGGGGGGTCTGTCAAAGACCGAATCGGGTTTGGGATGGTCAGAGCTGCCCTAGAAAGAGGAGACCTAAAAGTGGGAGGGACGATTGTAGAACCGACTGCAGGAAACACAGGAGTTTCTTTGGCGATAGCAGCTGTTCATTATGGGCTGAAGATGGTCGCCGTGATGCCGGACCGGTTCAGTTTGGAGAAAGCCCAGTTGATTGAAGCTTTGGGGGGCACCGTCCTCCGAACCCCAAGCGCTGAAGGGATTGAAGGCGCTATCGCTTTGTCTCTTGAGAAAGAAGAGGAAGAGGGATGGTGGTGCCCCCAGCAGTTTGGGAATAGGGATAACTGGAAGACCCATTACGAGACGACTGGTCCTGAAATCTGGAAAGAGACGCATGGAAAGATAGATGCCTTCGTTTGTGGGGTGGGAAGCGGAGGGACTTTTGTCGGTGTTGCTCGTTTCCTTAAGGAAAAGAACCCAAAGATTAGTTCCATCGCTGTTCAGCCCGAAGGTTCCGTTCTTCTTGGAGGCGAATCAGCCCCCCATAAAGTGGAAGGTATTGGTGTAGATGATTTGGCAACGCTCGGGTTTTGGGACCCTGAATTGGCAGATGGTGTTGAGACCGTTTCTGACAAGGTTGCCCACCATATGACATCTCGCCTCTCAAAAGAAGAAGGTCTCTTAGTAGGGGGGTCATCCGGGGCATTGGTGGCAGCAGCTTGCCGTATTGCCCAAAGGAGGGGGAGGGGGGCGCAAATCGTTACTCTCCTGCCAGATGGGGGAGAGCGATATCTATCGAAAGGTCTCTATGGACCTTGGGATCGTTGGGTGGTATGAAAAAAAGAGAGAGTCATTTTGAAACGCGTTGTATCCATGGAGGGCAAGAACCCGACCCCCAAACGGGTGCAGTAATGCCTCCAGTATCTCTAAGCAGCACCTATGCCCAAAGCGCCCCAGCAAAACCTGTGGGTGATTATGAATATTCTCGCACCAACAACCCCACGCGCCACGCATTGGAGTCCGCTTTGGCAAACCTAGAAGGAGGTGTTGGGGCAGTCGCTTTTGCAAGTGGAATGGCGGCTGTGGATGGTGTAATGCGCTTGCTGAAACCAGGGCAAACCCTCGTTTCTGGAAGGGATTTGTATGGAGGAACAGCTCGGCTTTTTCGGAGCGATGTCCTGCCCACAAGAGAGTGGCTATCTGTAGATACCACAGAACCAGACAGATTTGAAGGATGGAAGAAGGCCAACCTTATTTGGGTTGAAACGCCTACCAACCCGTTGTTAGAGGTGACAGATATTGCCCAGATTCGTGCTTTGGCCCCTCAAGCGATTCTGGCGGTGGACAATACCTTCATGAGTCCTGCCCTCCAGAATCCCCTGAGCCTTGGGGCGGACTTGGTCGTCCACTCCACCACGAAGTATATCGGTGGACATTCAGATGTGGTGGGTGGATGTGTCATCGCCAAAGAGCGAGTCCTGTGCGAACGATTACAGTCCATTCAGAACGATGCTGGGGCGATTCCTGGTCCTTTGGATTGTTATCTCCAGCTAAGGGGCATAAAGACATTAGCACTTCGGATGGAACGACATCTCAAGTCGGCAGGGAAGATAGCAAGATTCCTAGAAAAACATCCTCTCGTTGAAGAAGTGATTTGGCCAGGGCACCCTAGCCACCCCCAACATGAGGTTCAACGGAGACAGGCAAGAGGTGGTGGTGGCATCATTAGTTTCAGGGTCAAAGAGGGTTGTTCTGCACCCCAAGCTGTTTCGCAGATGACTTTTTGGACTTTGGCAGAGTCTCTGGGTGGTGTTGAAAGCCTCGTTTGCCTCCCTTCCAAAATGACCCACGCTTCGATTCCTGAAAGAGAGCGAGAGAATCGGGGAATCACCGACGAACTCATTCGCCTATCTGTGGGGATTGAAGATTGTGACGACCTGATTCGTGGTATTGAAAGGGGGCTCCAAAAGGCAACTTCTTGACCCCTCCTGCACGATTCCTATTCGTCGTTCATCCTCCCGAAGAAAGAGACCTTCAGCGTATTCAACACCTGAAGTGGACAGGGATTCTTCCTAAAGGATGGGCTGAACGCCTTGTCGGTTCGTTGGGCCCATTCCCTCTGTTCAAGATGACAGGTATTGAAACGCCTCAAGGGAACCGATGTGAAGGATGGGTCATGGGGTTACTTTCTACACCTCGCTTGATGATGAACCGCCCCCCAGAAGCGACATACCGCCTTTTGGTCAAAGCGGCTGAATGGGGGGCTAAGAGAGGAGCTACTGTAATGGGTTTAGGAGCCTTTACCAGTGTCGTGGGAGATGCGGGAATCACAGTCGCAGAGAGGAGTCCTATACCCGTAACTACGGGGAACGCCCTTACCGTGGGGGCTACACTTGCCTCTTTGGAGGCGTTGGCGTCCCTAGATAAGCCATTGGCCGACGAGAGAGTAGCAATCGTTGGAGCTACAGGAGCGATCGGTTCGGCGGTTGCTCGGATCCTTGCCGATAGAACACGGGGTGTACTCTTGTTAGGTAAAGACGCCCAAAAAACAGAAGCTCTTGCTCAGTCCTTTCCAAAGGGAACTGTGGTGGACGCGGGGACAGACCCAAGAGCCCTCTTGCCCAAGGTAAAGCGCGTCGTAGGAGTCACTTCTTCGGGTGGCACAGCAATCCCCGTTGATGCTCTTGCTCCTGGAACCGCCGTTTTGGATGTCGCACTCCCCCCCGATGTCTCAAGGGCACAAGCTAGGGAACGACCTGACTGTCTGTTCTTGGAAGCAGGGGAGATTCGACTGCCAGGGAAGCCTGAGTTTTCCTATGATTGGCCTTTGCCCAAAGAGATTGCGTACGCGTGCGAAGCCGAAACGATTCTCATTTCTTTGACAGGGCGAACCGATCTCTGTACACTCGGTAGAGAGATCTCGGTAAGGGGTGTTGAGAGTTTGTGGAATCTAGCACTTGACAACGGATTCTCTTGGGCAGGATTTCGCTCGTTTGGGAAGGATATATCTCGTGACGAGGTCAAGGAGGTTCTAAAGGGTTCTCTACCCCGTAAGGGTGATGGGAGAAGCATCAAGAAGGATTCATGGTAGAATAGAGGGGTATGAACCTGACCTATGCAGTTTATGGCATAGGGAGTTCAGCCAAACGGAGGTCATCAGAAATTTCCATGTGGAATAAGTTCCATAGTGATAGTAAGAGAGTCATTATCAAGGCTCAAAAGATAGCGAAACAGAACCGTAGCCGTGCATTGGGTCCCCTCCATCTACTGATTGCTATTCTGAGAAGTCCCAACGCCAATGCCCACCGTGTCCTTGAGGGGATGGGTGCTAAGGTGGGAGATTTGCTCAAGCGTGCCGAAGAGAATCTACCTTCCCAAGGGACCGAAGAGTTTGCTGTCAGCTTTAGTCACGAAACGAAGCGTATTTTCGAGTTAGCGTACGATGAAAGTCGCCAAACGCGCCAAGCTCAGATCGGTAGTGAACATCTCCTTGCATCTATTTTCAAGCATGGGGGCGATGCGGGACGCACGCTCCGTGAAAGTGGGCTCTTTATTGGAGAGCTCCAAGCCGAGATTCAACAGTTTTACGAAAGTCGAAAAGAAGAAGAGCCAGCTGAAGAGCCCAAAGAGGGCGGTACGCCCAGCCTAGACCGCTTTGGAGAGGATCTGACCGTTCTTGCGTCAGAGGGCAAGTTAGACCCCACCATTGGTCGAGACGCTGAGGTTGAGCGGATGGTGAACATCCTGAACAAACGGCTCAAGAACAACCCCCTTTTGGTGGGGGAACCAGGAGTGGGAAAGACCGCAATTGTGGAAGGGCTTGCTCAACGAATACATGACAAGAATATCCCTCCCCGGCTTGCTAATAAGCGGGTCGTTGCCTTGGATTTGGCAGGTATCGTAGCTGGGACCAAGTATCGGGGCGAGTTTGAAAGCCGAATCAAGAAGATTCTCCAAGAGATAAAGGATGCTAACGACGAGATTATTATCTTTATTGATGAAGTGCATACTTTAGTAGGTACGGGTGCAGCAGAAGGAGCGATCGATGCCAGCAATATCCTAAAACCTGCTTTGGCACGGGGCGAACTTAGGTGTATCGGAGCGACTACTTTTCAAGAGTATCGCAAATATATTGAAAAGAACGCAGCTTTGGACCGCCGATTCCAATTGATCAAGGTCGATGAGCCCAGTTTGGATGAAACGGTTCTCATTCTTGAGGGATTACGCCCCCGATATGAAGAGTTCCATGGCGTCAAGATTACCGATGGCGCATTGGTTGCCGCTGCACAACTTAGCCATCGCTTTATCACGGAACAGTTTCTGCCCGATAAGGCGATCGATTTGGTCGATGAGGCAGCCTCTAGAGTTCGGTTACAACTCTCGATACAGACTCCGCGCATGGTGGAGTTAGAGGAAGAGATTGAAGAAGAAGAGGAAAAGAAGCGACAAGCTGTCTTGGACAAGGATTTGGATGATGCTTCGGCCCTGAGGGACAGGATAACGGCATTGCGCGAAGAGTTGGAGCAAGAGGAATCCGCTGTCCGAGCTCTCCAAGAAGAAGAAGTAACGAGTGAGACGATTGCTTATATCGTGAATATCTGGACAGGAATCCCCGTCTCTAGGCTTGAGAAGAAGGAAACTGACCGATTGTTGGGGCTAGAAGCACAGTTGTCCCAATCGATTATTGGGCAAGAGAAGGTGGTGAAGAAAGTCTCCGCCGTCTTGCGGAAGGCGAAGGCAGGGTTGTCGGATCCTCGTCGACCTCAAGGCAGTTTCCTTTTCTTAGGACCAACTGGTGTTGGCAAGACAGAGATGGCTAAGTGTATAGCCCAGTTCTTGTTGGGTGATGCTTCGAAGTTGATTCGTCTGGATATGTCAGAGTATCTAGAAAAGCACGCTATAAGTCGGTTGTTGGGGGCTCCCCCAGGTTATGTAGGGTTTGATGAAGGAGGCCAATTGGCAGAGGCGGTTCGACGTCAGCCCTATTCAGTCGTTCTCTTTGATGAGATAGAAAAGGCACATCCTGACATCTTCAATATTCTTCTCCAGATTCTTGAAGAAGGAGAAGTTACAGATTCTTTGGGAAACAAGGTGAACTTCCGTAATACGGTCATTATTTTGACGAGCAATACCGGGACAGACGGCTTATTGAACGCCCCTGATATGGGATTCGGAGACCGTGCCGAATCGATTCATTTGGACCCAGCTCACGTTGAGAGTCGCCTGATGGACGAGGCAAGGCGTCGATTCCGCCCAGAACTGATGGGTCGTTTGGATGAAGTCTTAGCCTTTAGCCCCTTGGGAGAGAAAGAGATGTTGGTCATTGTAGATTTGCAGCTATCCCTCGTGGAGAGCCGCCTTGGAGATAAGGGTATCAGCCTCTTGGTTGATGACGAAGCTAAGAAAGTCTTGGCGACCAGAGGACATGATCCCCGAGAAGGAGCGCGGAAGTTGAGGCGACAGATTGAGGTCGACTTAGAAGAACCGATGGCCGAGGTCATCTTGGGTGGGAAGGCAAAATCGGGCGATACGATCGTCGTTTCGGTCGGCAAGAAAGGATTCACTCTTGATGTGATCAAGAGTGGAGCAAAAGAGAAAGCAAAGAAATAAGGAACCACAAGGAGGAGATATGAAAACAGGACAAATGAAGGATATTCCCTACCAAGTAGGGATGGGTGTTGTGCACCCTGTTCACGGTGCCGGTCTTATCAAGGGTATTGAAGATATCTTGATTCCGGGTGGCGAGATGAGAAAATACTTGCTCGTTAGTCTTTTCCATAAGGGCTTGATGGTCAAGATTCCTGCCCATCCCGATGATGAATTGGCGATTCGTCATGTCGCTGATGATCACCAGATGGAAGAATGTCTTCGTGTTTTGAAGACTGCTCCTAAGGCGATTCGTCAACGGTGGAATAGGGAACATTCAGATAATCTAAAGAAATTGAAGAGTGGGAACCTCCAACTCGTTGCCGAAGTCGCTAGGGATTTGTTGGCAAGAAAAGAGAAGGCTAAGGGACGCCTCTCTATTCTGGATGATAAGTTGTTGACATCGGTCGTGGAGCAGATTTGTGGTGAGATTGATTGCTACTTAGGTATCAAAGGCGAAAAGAAAGTCGTTGATGAAAGCATGCAAGAGGTCTGCCAAGAGATTCTGGCTATTCTCCAACCTGTTTGAGGCGTTTTTACCGACTCCTATTCCTGATTGTCGGGTTTTCGGTCGGAGGTCTGTTATCTGAGTTCGTCTCGGATTCATATGGGCTAGCACAAGGGCCAGCCCTCTCACTGGGTGTCAAGGTCCTCTTTGCAATCTTGTTTGGTGTCTTGGCTCGGCCCATCATGGATGGTGCCCTCCGGTTCAATAATGATCTATCAGCAACGATTCTCGCAAAAAGACCCAGCGAGGTCCTTTCGGGGTTGTTGGGATTGGTGGTGGGATTCCTCGTTCTCTATCTTCTCTTATCAACACTTTACCTTTCTCCACATACGTCACTCTTCCTTGAGGCGAAGGGGCCCAGTCAGATGCTCACCTTCATTGGTGGGTTCCTCATTCTTTACCTCTCAGTTTTGACCTTGGTGGCAGCGGATCCCTTGGCGGGAGTCCTCAAGAGAGGTGGGGGAAAAGGTGGATACCCAAAGATTCTTGATACGAATGTTATCTTGGATGGTCGTATTGATGCCGTGCTCAAGGCGGGGTTCTTGGAGGGTCCCTTATTGGTTCCTGATACTGTGATTGAAGAACTCCACCTCTTGGCAGATAGCCGAAACCACACAAAGAGGACACGTGGTCGAAAAGGGCTACAGACGCTCAACGAGATGTTGGAGCGACGCGATTCGCCCTTGAGGGTACTTGAGGAGATGGTTCCCGACAAAGGGAAGACTGATGAACATCTTGTCCTTTTGGCAGAAGTATTGGGCGCTGCACTCATTACCAACGACCTAGCGTTGAACCGTGTCGCACAGATGCGAAAGGTGAAGGTAATGAATCTCAATGAGCTTGCATTGGCGCTTCGCCCCCACTTTTCGGCGGGTGATAACTTCCCCATTGAGATCACAAGAATCGGATCGGAGGATGCGCAAGGTGTGGGTCACTTGGGTGATGGAACGATGGTCGTCGTTGAGGATGGATCGAATAAAGTGGGAGAAACGGTTGAGGTTCAGGTGAAGAGCATTCTCCAAACGGAAGCAGGGCAGATTGTCTTTACACGCGTTCTCAAAAGCTGACTTAGTTCTCGTAGGGGCTGGTGAAGGGAGAAGAATGGGTACGCCCAAAGCGTTTCTACAAGTAGGAGGCGTCCCTCTCCTCAGGCTGACAGCCCAAAGACTCTCCTCCTTTCCGTGGGCAAACGCCATAGCTGTCGTCCCTTTGGGCAAGTTAAGAGAGGCTAGGTTGGTCCTAAGCGGACTCCCTTTTGAGGTGGTAGAAGGAGGGGCTACTCGAGCAAGAAGTGTCCAAAGAGGGGTGGCTCGTTGTGGCGCCCAGTGGGTCGTAATTCATGACTGTGCCCGCCCTTCATTCTCTCCAGCGGCTCTCCCTCTACTCCTTGAAGACTTGGAGAATGGTGCGGTTGCTTCCGTACTCACAAGACCCGTTCCCCACAGTTTGGCACGGATTACCAATGGGGAGATGACAGATATCGTAGACCGAGAGGGTATTCATGAAGTGCACACCCCCCAAGCATTCCTTCGTTCTCGCCTCCTCTCTCTCTTGGGAAGGGACGTACCCGAAGAGACGAGGCTTTTCTTGGATGCTGGTGAAGTCATCTCTGTCCATCACGACCCTTCTCCCAATCCCAAGTTGACATGGCCCGGAGATGAGGACAGACTTTGAACCCCCGAATTGGTTTGGGATGGGACCGACATCCCCTACGGCGCGGTCTCCCTTTGGTCATATTGGGCGTAGAGATACCTTCATCTGTCGGTCCAGAAGCTCATTCTGATGGGGATGTCCTTGCCCATGCCTTGGCGGATGCATTGCTGGGTATGGCAGGGGCGGGCGATATTGGGACATTCTTCCCTGATGATCAGGAATGGACCGAGGGCATGTCAGGGGTTCTTCTCCTAGAGAAAGCGAGAGATGTGATTAGCTCTAGGGGGTTTCTAGTCAGCCAAATAGATGCACAGATTCGTTTGGAGAAACCGATGTTGTCCCCCTATTTAGGCATGATTGAGAATAGGTGTAGGGAAGTTCTGGAGCTGTCTGAAGATGAGGTTCGGATTACGGCGCGTCATGGTGAAGGCTTAGGTCCTGTGGGGCGTGGCGAGGGGCTGGAGGCTTTGGTGATGGTAATCGGCAAGAAGAGGAGAATCAGCTGATTAGATTCGTGGTCCGATTTGATGGAGGAGCAAGAGGAAATCCTGGGCCAGCTGCAGCCGGAGCAGTCGCTTTCTTGGATGGAGAGGTGGTCTCTTCAAGAGGCGTGTTCTTGGGCAAAAAGACGAACAATGAAGCTGAGTACGAAGGGTTCTTATTGGCCCTTTCTCTCTATGGGGAGAGTGGAGAGCAGGGCTCAATTGAGGGGGACAGCCTCCTTATTCTCAATCAAGTCATGGGGAAGTGGAAAGTCAAGGCAACACACCTTAGGGAAATCGTCATTGAAGCTAGAAAAGAATGGAACTTATTGGGTGCGCCCCCTCTTCGGCATATACCTAGAGAAGAGAACAAGGAAGCAGATGCCCAAGTCAACACCGTCTTGGATCAAGAATGTCCTTGATGGGGCAAGCCTATAAGCCGGATTCTGTCTTTGTCTGACCATCTATCTGGGGTAATCGTTGCCGATTACCTCTTGCGGTGTTGACTGGATCAAAGGGCGAGCAACCCTCCCCAATCCCTTGCTCCAAGCCCGGTTTGCCTCAGCCCGATCGTTACCGACCAGCTGGTGGGCTCTTACCCCACCGTTTCACCCTTACCCGTTGCCGGGCGGTTTCGTTTCTGTGGCACTTTCTCGCGGGTTGCCCCGGGTGGTCATTAGCCACGGCTTCTGCTCTATGGAGTCCGGACTTTCCTCAAGGTTCAATGAACCCCGCGGTCAGCCAGCCTGCCCCCGGGTATCCTATAGGTGGCATAGAATCGTTGGGATATGCTTGCTCCCCTCAAGTGGATTGAGGAATTCGTTCCCCTACATCTTCCTGCTCGGAAAGTCGCTGACCTCTTTACCTCTATCGGTCTGGAGTGTGAGGGTATTGGAGTCGTGGAGGGAACAGAGGTATTGGAACTGGATACCCCCAGCAACCGAACGGATATTCTCTCCATTTATGGTTTGGCACGCGAACTTGCTGTCCGAACGGATCAACCCCTAAGCCCCCTTTCTACAAAAAGAGCGATCTACTCAGAAGTTGGAGACGGTGCCGTTGAGATTCAACTCTTAGATGACCAGTGTCAACATTACCTAGGTATTCCCCTCCAACTCTCTCCTTCCCCCCACACCGACCTTTCAGAGAAACTCCTTTGGATGGGTCGCAATCCCATACATCCGGTGGTGGACCTTGCGAATGTCGTCCTCTTTGAAACAGGGCAGCCTCTCCATCTCTTTGGGAGAGCCCATCTAGAGAAGGGTCTCCAAGTTGGTGTGGGAAGAACAGGCTGTTTTGAGGGATTGGACGGAGAAGCGTATGACCTCTCCCCTTCTGATCTATTGGTTCTTTCGGGGGAGGAAGTTCTGGCAATTGCTGGACTGTTGGGGGGGTGCAGGAGTGCTGCCCAAGAAGGAGAAGGGGCGTTTTATCTAGAGGCTGCTACCTTTGCCCCCCATCGTGTACGGAGAACGGGCAGACGACTCTCCCTTTCAACGGATTCTTCATACCGCTTTGAGAGAGGGGTGGACCCCCAAGGGTATCTCTTGGGTGCCGAGCGCTTCCTTTGGTGGGTCAAGAAGTTGGGATGGGGGGGACAGGAAGGAGAAGGATCGTTTGTGGGGAATAGTCATGACGCGTCTTTGACCATTCCTTGGCAGGGGAAAGAGGTTGAATCCCGTCTGGGATTTGCTCTTCCCCCCCATGAAGAAGAGAGAATCTTCTTTGGCTTGGGATTGGAAAGAAAGAGGCA
>JACKQG010007159.1_pt1 | contig 11390 bp, 12 predicted proteins | sample 8237621 | NCBI WGS metagenome assembly JACKQG01 (sample SAMN15677084, study PRJNA649215) | marine metagenome | biome: marine; feature: Black Sea; material: saline water; isolation source: suspended particulate matter (SPM) from the Black Sea western gyre | collected 2013-06-09/2013-06-10 | depth... | reverse complement strand
GATGATGTCGGAGCCCCGATCTATCGGGGGAGATCCCGACAGTAAGTCGGGAGATGAAGAAATAAGAGAGAATAACCGGATTTTACCCCGAATATTCGGGGTTTTATAGAATGTTGAGCGATGAAGGATAAATACTGAGGGTTGATGGATTAGTGGAGTATTGGAGTAATGGAATTATGCAGGTTAAATTGCATACTATATGATATCACGGTTTCTAAAGTGGTGGTATAAAGCGCTTTGAGATTATCAAACCACTCTTAAATATTCTGATTTTTATTATGTAAATTATTTGGAGGAAAAAGGTGTTAACTATGCTCGATTTATGGACAAAAGATAAAGAAATAGAATTCTTCACGGAATCAAGGACTTTTGCTACACCGGAACAATTATTCTATCTTGGTGATAGTAACCGTTACTATGCTTATTGGCCAAGATCCTATAAAGGTAGAAAGTATACACTACAAGGTCGTAATTCCTTAATTGGCAACTTCACAGAAAAATTCACTGTAGATTTACTTCAAGAATTTGCAGAATCAAAAGTTTTACACGCTGTACAAAGTGTCGTCTGTGAAGAAATTGGATTGTCAAGCCGTTCTCCTGCAGATGTGGCAATTTGCAGTTCAAGAAATACTGTCCAAAGTACTAAAAATATTCGAGCGTTATTTGAAGTTAAAATGTCAATCGTTTGGAATTGGGAATTAGTTAACAACGACCTGATATGTTTAGGTGATTATAAATCTCATAAAGGTAATCTTGGTCTTCTTTGGTCGGATTCAATGTTGAAAGCAATTGGAAAAAGTATAAACGTTCGTGTATCAGGTTATCGAGCATCAAAAATTCCAATAATCATTCTTGGAAATACTCCTGTGACTGAGAGTTATTATTCCAAAGTTGACCATTTAAGAACTGCTGGAATAATTCATGAATTCTGTTTTGCATAAACAAATTCGCTAAACAAAAACGGTGAGAACAATTAAATAAACTACCCACAGTGAATTTGTGAGATTTGATATTCTAAAAGGTGCATAAAATGGGAAAAAAATCAAAAAAGTTTGATGTCAAAATCTATTATTCAGGATTTTGCTCATATCAAATAGAAGCGCAAGATGAAAATAATGCCATCCAAAAAGCCAGAAGTATGCAGATAAAAGAAAATAAGATTATATCAAATCTAGAAAATTGGAAGGAAGCGGATACAGCAGAAAAAATAGACAAATGAAAACAGGTGAAAGCAAAATACCTTTCCATTATAAAACGATAAGAATTACGCAAAGCAGAATTAACAAAGGATTACTTGCTATTCCAGTATCATTAATTAATTACTTTCCAAAAGATAAAAGGAAGGTATATGTCATTTTTGGGCGACAAGAAAAAGCTAATGCAAAGAATTTCACCCCCTATAATAGTTCAAGTAGGGAGTGTAGGATTGGTGGAATGAGAGATTTTTATGAAAAATTCCAAGTAAAAGATGGTGAAGAACTTGTTATTCAAATTATTGATGAAAATAAATATAGAATTCTAACAGAAGATCAATTTAGAGCATCTATCTTAAAAGCAGAAAAAGATTTAGATATGGTAGACGATGAAGGGAAAGCAGATATAATACTCAAGAAGATTTCATTGATTTCTAATTCTAATTTTGAGGATACCATCTATAGCGAGTTTTTTCGTTTGTCACAAGGAATAATTGAAATGAGGAAGTATGATAAGTCAAAAACTATAAGGAAAAAAGAGAGTATACCTGCTTCAATTCGTAAAATCTTAGCAGAAGTATATAAAGGAAAATGTCAAATAAGCGGTTTTAGCTTTCTAATGAAAAACGGGAAACCATATTTTGAATTGCATCATATAAAACCGAATTTGGGAAATCACTTGAAAAATATTTTGGTAGTTAGCCCCAATGTTCATGCTCAATTCACATATGCCAGAGTGGTAGAATTCTTTGATGAGCAGGAATGGTTACGAAAAGTAAGATTCAATGATGATGAATTCTTAGTGAAACATATAATTGATGATTTACCAAGAAAGTTTGAAAAGGAAGTTCATTATCTGTGAGGAATTAACAAACAGATTGATTCAATTATATTCATTCAAAGAAGATGTAATCCTTGACCCATTTGTCGGCAGCGGTACTACTTGTTTATCTGCACTGAAGGATGGAAGAAATTATGTGGCTTATGACATTGACCCAGAATATATAAAATTAGCAGAAAATAGAATTTCAACTTATAAAGGCCAATTGGGTCTTTTTGAAAAAATTGGGTAATAAATGATTAACAACCTCCACCACGTGAAAGAGAATCGTGTGGATGAGCTTCTTTTATAAACCGAATAGTCTATAAACTATACGATATTTGTCGGTAAAATATTAAGTAATTTTAAATAGTGATGGATTTAAAGAGAACATCTCTCTACGAAAAGCACCAAGAACTTGGTGGTAAAATGGTTCCCTTTGCCGGTTATGAGATGCCAGTACAATATTCCGGTATTATGGATGAACACCTGACAGTACGGGAAAAAGTGGGGATATTTGATCTTTCGCATATGGGTGAATTTGAAATTAGAGGGAAGGATACTGAGGCTTTCCTTCAGAGAATGACCATCAATGATGTATCTCAGCTTGGCGTGGGGCAGGCACAATATACCGCTATGTGTTATGAAACTGGCGGCATCGTGGACGATTGTATTCTTTATCGTCTGGAAAATCATTATCTTCTAGTTGTTAATGCAGCGAATATTGAAAAGGATTGGCAGTGGCTTGAAGATAATCTTGGAGGAAGGGTGTCTCTCCACAATGCATCGGATGAAACCACCCTCATCGCCGTTCAGGGACCTGAATCTCGAGAGGTTTTGCGAAAAGTATTCGATGATTCAATCACTGTCGATGAGCTGAAATTTTATCATGTAACAGAAACAACAATTCATGGAATTCCACTTTTATGTACTCGAACGGGATACACTGGAGAATTGGGATACGAACTCTATGTGAAAGATAGAAGTGGAGCTATGAGGTTGTGGGATGAGATTCTGTTGGTGGGGGAACAACACGGGATAAAACCAATCGGTCTTGGAGCTCGTGACTCTCTCCGGCTGGAAATGAAATATTGTCTGTATGGTAATGATATTGATGAAACCACAAACCCTATCGAAGCCGGATTGGGATGGATTACCAAAGTTGATACAGATAATTTTATTGGAAAAGAAGCTATTCTTAATGTGAAACAAAACAAGCCAAATCACCGGCTGGTAACTTTTGAATTGATTGAAAGGGGAATTCCACGACAGGGATATAAAATATTTTCAGAAGGCAATGAAGTTGGGCTTGTAACAAGTGGGGGACATTCACCCAGTCTGAAAAAAGGGATTGGTCTTGGATATGTTCTAAGGAAATATGCAAAATCAAGTAGTGAAATTCAAATTGAGATTCGGCAGAAGTTCATCAAGGCTCGCATTGTTAAACCACCATTTTGGAAACAGGGCTCTTTGATGAAATAAATCAATTGAGATTTTCCTTTATTTACCTCAGATTATACGATGTAATTAATAAAGGTTCTTCACCGAACAGTCGAGCATCGGACAAGTTTGTGTGGGTAAGGAAAGAACAAGTATAGAAAAGATGAATTTTGCGATCTCGAGAGAGACCTTCAGAAATGATCGGTTCAGGAATATTAAAGCTAAAGAACCTCCCCTCTCCGTCGGAAGCTGGACACGTCTGTTTCCCCTCCCCCGACAAGTCGGGATCTTGGGACTTAGCAAGGAGGGGATTACTCCGCAGGAGTTCCTTCGGAAAGGGGAGGTCTGGACTTGTACTTGACATACAGGGAGCGGACGAAATCGGTCAGGTTCCCAACTGAGGGTGGGTCGTTCAAAAACATATTAGTCAGAAGTCGGAAAAAATTAACTACAATAATATGTAATGAACTTTAATCAATAATCATTCAAATGAAAGATAGACAAAGCGAAATAACAGGAATTCTTCTTATCGTTGTATCTCTCTTTGTACTTCTGAGTATGATCACCTTTAATCCAGCTGAGGAACCAGCCATCTCAAAGCATATTGCCATCAACAATTTGATGGGAATATTTGGCGTCTATGTTTCGCACTGGTTAATCAAAATGACGATTGGTTATGCGGCGTATATTTTTCCTTTCTTGGGACTTACGTGGGGCTGGTGGATATTCAGTAAAAGACCTGTAAAAGCTATGATGAAGTTAACGATATATGTGCTGGCTCTTGCCCTATTAACGGCCGTTCTGATTGGCTTGCCTGCAGCTATTAAAGATTCATACGATACGATTAGCTACCACTATTCAGGATTGTTAGGCGGCTTGTTGGCAAATTTAATTCACGACTTTCTTGGTACCATCGGAAGCTGGATTTTTCTTATCGGACTTGCCCTGGTACTAATCCGGGGTTATTTCAGTTGGAGTCTTTATTGGCCTTTCAAAAAGACAGGTGAAAAGATTATCAGGTATAAAGATCGTCGAAAAATGTTAGCTTCTGAGAAAAAAAGGGAAGATGCACGGAAAAGACACACCAAAAAACTGTTAGAGCAACTTAAGGTAAAACAACCGAAAGAAGAAAAAGCTCCTGAGCAATTGACGATCAACTCCGTTGAACCCTCTCGACAACCGAGACCAGCACCCAAATCTGTTTCTGATGAAAAAACGGTTGAACCTTCGAGAGGAGAATCCATAGCTCAGATGGACAACGAGAAGGAATTCACTATTGGAGAAGAGGTAATCGAGAATGAGGTAGATCTCGATACGACTACGAAGCGTCCGACCAGACAGTATCAGCTGCCCTCTGTTGATCTTCTTAATATGCCTATTGAGGTAAAATCCAGCACAAGCCATGATGAGCTGGTAGCAAAAGCCAATTATTTGGTGCAGTCACTTCAAACATTTGGAGTTGAAGGGAAAGTAGTCAATATCTCTCCTGGTCCCATCATTACTCTGTTTGAAGTGGAGCCGGCAGAAGGTGTTCGTGTCAGCAAATTTGTACAACTATCGAATGATCTGGCACGGGTAATGGAAGCACAAAAAGTAAGGGTGGTTGCTCCCATACCAGGAAAGTCAACTGTGGGGATCGAAATCCCGAATCGTTATCCATCCATTGTTTATCTCCGTTCTGTTATTAATTCTGAAAAATATGTGAATTCCACTTCAAAGTTAGCAGTCGCACTGGGAAAAACCACCAGCGGTGAAAATTATATGATTGAAATTAATGAGATGCCCCACCTTCTGATTGCCGGAACCACAGGATCAGGAAAATCGGTATGTATCAATACCATCATTACCAGCATTCTTTACCGAGCCACTCCAGATGAAGTTCGTTTTATTCTTATTGATCCAAAAAAACTTGAGATGTCCGTGTATCGTTCTCTTGATAAATATCATTTGCTCACCACTGAAGATATTGATGAATATGTGATAACCACACCAGAAAACGTTGTACTTGCTCTTCGGGCTGCCGAGCAGGAGATGGTTCGTCGGTATGATATTCTTGCAGAAGCCACGGTTCGTAACATTAGGGAATATCAGGAAAAAGCAAAAACGGACACAAATCTGGAGAAAATGCCATATATTTTGGTAATTATTGACGAACTGGCGGATTTGATGATCCACTCACCAAAGGATGTGGAAGCTCCCATTGCACGTCTTGCACAAATGGCGCGTGCCGTTGGAATCCACCTTGTATTAGCAACTCAACGTCCATCTGTAGACGTCATCACAGGAATTATCAAAGCCAATTTTCCCGCACGGATCGCCTTTCAGGTAGCCACACGTGTGGATTCCCGAACAATTGTTGATGCTAACGGAGCTGAAAAATTGATTGGAAAAGGAGATATGTTGTTCCTTCCTCCTGGCACTTCTGAGCTTATCCGTCTTCATAACTCATATGTCACATTAGAAGAAATAAATAATATTGTGAACCATATCACCAAACAGCCCACACCCGAAGAGTTGAAACTGGAGGGAATGAAAGTACATATCTCCGGTGAGGAAATTGGTAGAGAAGGAGACAGGGATGAACTGTTTAATGAAGCGGTTCGTCTGGTGGTAACACATCAACAGGGATCAATTTCTCTGATTCAGCGCAGGCTTCGTATTGGTTATTCAAGAGCAGCAAGACTCATCGACCAGATGGAACAAGCAGGAATTGTAGGACCTTTTACGGGAAGTAAAGCCAGGGAGGTTTTGGTTGATGAGTCCTACCTCTCAAGTTTGGATGATAATGAGTGGTAGGATAGGGATTCCATCCTTCTTGATCAGTTTGGTGTGCTTCTTTTTTTTAACAAGAGCCACCACATTGAATTCCCAAAATCTTATTAAAACTCCAGAATTAATTCTCGATCATCTGGTGACCTCTGTCGCAGATACTGGTGGTCTTGTTTTTAAGGTTCAGTGGTATTACGAATTTGAAGGTGATTCCTGGACTGGAGAAGGAACTCTTCAAATTTTAGGAAAAGATTATTTGAAACTGGAACTTCCATACCAGGAAGTACTGATCCAGAAATCAACAATTATGATGAAATATCCGGAAACTGACCAGTTAATAATTGACCATTTCAACCGACAGGATCCATCCAACATTTTTGCCCTCTTTTTAGGTGAATTTGATTTATTTTATGTCAAAAGTGCAGAGCGAGTGGGAACCTCGCTGGTTGAATTGCTCCTGGTGGGAAAAACAATGGTTGGGTTCGATACGTTGAGGATTTTAGTAGATGAAAACAGCTGGCTGCCTCAATTGATTTATGCAACAGCCGGTGAGGATATTCAGGTCTCCATTCAAATCAATCGAGTTTTACCGTTGAACGATCCAGAATTATTAATTCAAGGAGAGATGACAGCTGGCGAAATCATAGATTTGAGAGAATGAGATGAAAAAGCTAATCGTTGGAATGATTATTAGTGTTTTAGGATTGTATCTTGCATTCCGGAAAGTGGATATTCATTCTCTTGGTAATGTTCTTGGTCAAGCTCATCTCGGGTGGATTTTAGTGGCGGTTTTCTTGTTACTTGGGAGTGTTTGGGTCAGGGCACTTAGATATCGTATTATTGTCTTGCCCATTAAACAAATTCGGAAATATCCGTTATTTGCCAATATTATGATTGGAAATTTTGGGAATAATGTTCTTCCTCTTCGCCTGGGTGAAATCTTGAGAGCCTATGCATTGAAAATGGATGAAGAGGTTTCAGCAAGTTCAGCCTTTGGGACGGTCGTAGTAGAACGGGTTGTGGATATGGTTGGTTTTCTGGTGTTTCTTATTATTATCTTTTTTTGGGGGGATATTCCACAAACGTTCTCTATACCAGGGATTATTATTGGTATATCAGTAATTCTTGTTGGCATTATTTTATGGTGGATATCCAAAACCCATCAGGAATGGATAATAAAATTTGAAAAGCTATCCATTTTTCAGAAGAAATATGGACAGAAGGCTATTGAAATAATTGATAAATTTGTTCAGGGATTAATCGTACTTAGAAAAACCAAACACGTAAGCCAGATTCTTGTTATTACTCTAATTCTCTGGTTTATCTACCTAGTGGTAACTTTTGCATCAGTAAAAGCAGTTCATATCTCCGCGAATGGGATGCAAGCAGGAGTACTTCTGATAGCGACTTCACTGGCGATATCAATCCCATCTGCTCCCGGATTTATAGGAACCTGGCACGTTGCTTCTGTGCTTGTTCTGGTTAATATCTATCAACAGACCACTGATGTAGCACAAGCTTACGCCATACTTAATCACGCTATTAATTTTATTCCATTTACATTAATTGGACTTTACTATTTTTTGAAAAGTTCAGTTAAATTACGTGAAGTCAAGAAGTTAAATATTGAGAATAATTCCAAGAACTTAGCAGATGAGTGATATAATCTTCCTCGATAGAGACGGTACTATAAACCCCGATCCGGGATATATTTCTTCCGTATCTCAATATCAATTTTTTCGCTATACCCTGCCTGCTTTGAAAATACTATCAGATAGAGGATTTCAATTTGTGATCGTTACGAATCAATCGGGGCTTTCACGAGGATTGATTGATAAAATAAATTTAATGGAAATTAACGATTATATTGCCCAAACCTTCCGGGAAAATGGAATTGAGTTGTTGGGGATTTATTACTGTCCACACCACCCAGATGAAAAATGTAATTGTCGTAAACCAAAGACACAATTGTTTCATCAGGCAGCAAATGATCACCAATTCAATCTTCCTGGAACATACATCATTGGCGATTCTTATAAAGATATCAAAGCGGGTAAATCATTGGGAATAAAAACTATCCTTGTTCGAACTGGCAATGGAAAAAAGACCGAAAAAGAGATTGAAAAAGATGGTGAATTCGTTGATTTTATTGGTGATACATTAGAAGATTGCACCAAATACCTTTTATCGCATGTAAAGATTCAATGAAAGTTGCAGTGTTAATGGGGGGAAATTCATCTGAGAGGGAAGTGTCTCTCAACACAGGTAATGCGGTTGTTAAAGCTCTAATCTCGGCTGGAGTGGAAGCTGAACCATGTATCTACAATGATACTATTGGTGAGGTGTTGTCCACGCTTAGAAATTCAGATGTTGTATTTAATGCTCTTCACGGTGGCGAAGGTGAAAATGGAACAGTACAGGGGCTGCTTCAGAGTTTAAAAATCAAGTTTACCGGATCTGACCACAAGGCATCTGCCATTGCGATGGATAAACATCTAACGAAATTGATTCTTAGAAACAGCTCTATTCCGACACCTGATTGGATGCAATTCAATCTGAAAAATACGAGCAGGATTAATCTGAAACCGACAAATTTTGTGTATCCCTTTGTTGTAAAACCAAACGCTGACGGTAGTACTATGGGAGTCAGCATCGTGAAAAGTGAGAGTGGTTTGGATGATGCAGTCAGATTAGCCAGTGAATTTGGATCTGAAATCTTATTTGAGGAATATATCCCCGGACGGGAAATTACCGTCTCTATCCTTGGTGAAAAAGCGTTACCCATTATCGAGATTATCCCCTCGCACGACTATTATGATTATACCTGCAAATATACAGAAGGGATGTCTCGTTATGAATGTCCTGCAAATTTACCGGAAGACCTTACTAAGGATATTCAAGATACAGCTCGTCGTATTGTGAATCTCCTGGCTTGCAAGCATTATTGCCGGGTAGATTTTCGCTTAAACCCTGAAAATGATTACTATTGTCTGGAGATCAACACCCTTCCCGGAATGACCAGTACGAGTCTGGTCCCAAAAGCTGCAAAAGCTGTGGGAATATCTTTTCAGGATTTGGTTATAAAAATTGTTGAGTTTGCCCAAAATGATTAGCAGTAGCAATGATCCGGTCTGGCTGGCTGTCTATACGAAACCTCGACATGAAAAGGTGGCTGATGAGTGGTTGAAAAAAAAGGATATAGAATCCTATTTACCACTGGTAAAAAGGCATCGTCAGTGGAAAGACAGGAAAAAAACAGTCTGGATGCCACTATTCCGAAGTTACCTTTTTGTTCATATTCCTCTTGTGGATTCGCTGTACGTGTTACAAACTCACGGTGTTCATCATATAGTTAATTTCAATAAGAAACCAGCTGTGATACCAGACTTCCAGATTGAAGGTGTGAAAAAAATGCTTGAGGGTGGATATACCCCGGAACCGCACGATTATATGGAAGTTGGAGAGGAAGTGGAGATTACAACTGGTCCAATGAAAGGAATTCAAGGAATTCTATCCAGGAAAGATGGTGGAAATAGATTTGTCATTAAGATCGATGGAATTCAACAAGCAATATCGGTATTGATTGATCCCGGGAAATTGAAAGCGATAAAGAGATAATGGGTCTTACACTATACAATACATTAACCCGTAAGATGGAGGAATTCAAACCCATCGAAAAAGGGAGGGTAAAACTGTACTCTTGTGGACCGACTGTCTATGAATATCCTCACATCGGGAATTTTCGCTCATTTGTTTTCATCGATTTGTTAAAACGCTATTTGTTATTTTTAGGATATGATGTACATCATGTTACAAATCTTACTGACGTTGATGACAAAATAATTGCACGATGTAATACCGAGAAAGTCAGTCTAAAAAAGCTGACAGACATTTATAAATCTGCATTCTTTGAGGATATGGAAATTTTGAGCATTATTCCAGCCGATGTTTATCCGGCAGCCACAGACCATATTTCAGATATGCAAGAATTGGTGAGGATATTGATCGAAAAGGGACACGCATATGTGACATCAGATGGGAGTGTATTTTTCGATATCTCATCGTTCAAAGATTATGGAATATTATCGAAAGTAGATTTAACGGGAAGTATCAGGACGGAAAGAGTATTAAGCGATGAGTATGATAAAGAGAATGTCCATGATTTTGCTTTATGGAAGGGGTGGAAAGAGGAAGATGGTGATATCTGGTGGGACTCACCCTGGGGAAAGGGAAGGCCTGGGTGGCATATAGAATGTTCTACTATGTCGATGAAATATCTTGGTGAACATTTTGATATTCACTGTGGTGGTGTGGATTTGATATTTCCTCATCATGAAAATGAGATTGCACAGAGTGTTTGTGCCACTGGAAAACCGTTTGTCAATATGTGGGTGCACTGTGAACATCTTCTGGTGGATGGTACAAAGATGAGTAAATCATTGGGAAACTATTACATCCTTCAAGATCTTTTAGAAAAAGGGTATGATCCAACATCGATTAGATATTTGCTTCTAACAACGCACTATAGGCAGAAGTTAAATTTGACGGAAGAGGGACTGAGGGCATCTGCGGGAGCAGTTGAACGATTGCAGGATATTCGACTCCGCTTGGAGGCACTGGCAGGAGATTTAGTTAAAAAACATTCGAAAACATATAAGGAAGTGGAAGATCAATTTATAAACTCTCTGAATAGGGATTTGAATATATCGGAAGGTCTTGCTGTTATTTTTGACTGGATAAGGGAACTGAACCGACAGATTGAAAATGATAATATTGATCGGCATAAAGCAGCTGAAGCTATTTCATTATTAAAAAGATTTGATACAGTCCTGGCAGTTATTTTCAAAGGGGAGATTATATTGAGTGATAATGACCGTCAACTTATCAGGGAAAGAGAAGAAGCAAGATTAAAGAAGGATTGGAAGAGAGCAGATGAAATAAGAGATTATTTTCAAAAAATATCTATAAAATTAGAGGACACACCTAATGGTACTGTGGTTAAAAAGGTTTAATTATACGTGAGTCTACTCCGAAAAGGTATTTTATGCAAAATATGAGATTATTAACTTCATATATTGTTGAAGATAGCCTTTTGCTATTAGCGAAAATTCGCGTAATTCGCGGTTTCTGGAGTGCACTCATACGTTGAATCACTTTTTTAAGCCAAT
>JACKQG010007158.1_pt1 | contig 11391 bp, 12 predicted proteins | sample 8237621 | NCBI WGS metagenome assembly JACKQG01 (sample SAMN15677084, study PRJNA649215) | marine metagenome | biome: marine; feature: Black Sea; material: saline water; isolation source: suspended particulate matter (SPM) from the Black Sea western gyre | collected 2013-06-09/2013-06-10 | depth... | reverse complement strand
ATCAATTCACTTTGGCTTTGCCTTTTGAATATAAACTAAATCAAAACTACCCTAACCCCTTCAACCCTGTTACAACGATCCAATATGAATTACCCAAAGACTCATTCGTTAATATCCGCATATATGACCTAAAAGGGCGATTGGTTAACACACTTGTCAACAAGGAACAAACTGCTGGACACAAGGCAATTAAGTGGGCTGGTGTGGATGGTAACGGCAAGTTTGTCTCAGCAGGAGTTTATCTGTATGAGATTCAGGCGGGTGATTTTAGGCAGGTTAAAAAAATGGTATTATTGAAGTGATTTCAAAAATACAGGGATTACCGAATTATAAATAGAAACTATTTGAAAATAATATTAAAAGCAATAGTATGATTATCTTGAAAATAACTGCAGTTATCCTTGGTCTAATTAGCTTGTACATCATTTTAGATAAGATCATCACTCTGTATAATAAATGGCAGCGTGACAGGAATCCAATAAAGGTCGGCTTCAGGATTGTTCTTTCAGAATGGATTGAGAAACAGAAAGAAATACCAAAGTTTGATCTCCACACAATTTCAGAACCGAGTGTTCCACAATTTCAAATAAGTGCACCACCATCTAAATCAGATGAAGAACTCCACGAAGAATTTAAAAATGGCAATACCGGGGCATTTGATAAAATTTATAATCGATACAAAGATCAGATATTCAAATATGTAAAGAGTAAAACCAATGTAACAGATGAAGATGCATGGTCAATTGTTCACGATGCATTCATGGGATATTATGTGACAAATGAAACCACATATTCAGTTGGTTCGATTTTATATAATGCTGCCACGCAAAAATTAATTATTCATTATCGTAGGTCAACCGCATTAAAAAGGACAGCAGAGTTGGTTGAGTTTGATGATAACGTAGTGGGAAGTTTAGATAGTGAAATTGACATTACGATTGTTGATTATGACGAAATTATGAAAATAATTAATAAGATTGGGCTTTCATCTAGCGAGATAAAAACATTTAAAATGCATACAGATGGGTATAAGAAAAAAGAAATCGCCGAAAAGTTGGGTAAAAGCGAAAGGATGATTCGAAATTATTACAGTGAAGCCATAATGAAAATAAGCAATCATCCAGCAATGAATGAGATTAAAGAAATGGTCTGGGTATAAAACTGAACTAAATTTCCGCTTTTTTATTAAAAAGCATATATACAGGTAGAGACCAGAAAAATGTTTTAATTGAAATGAATTTAATCAAAAGGATATCGAAAACGATTGGAGATAAAAATGAGAATTGACAGAATTCCACCTTTTATCTGGCCTGATCCACGGATTTCATTAAAAACGGAAACTGAGTTTGAAAATTCCAGTTTTGAAAACATTCTTAAATCATGTTCAGGATTGTTAGGTGTTGTGTACGGTCTGGACTCATCTGGAATAGAGTGGCTTCAGAATCTCTATTCTGATAATCCTGAATTGAAAATAAGAATAGCTTGCGAATTATTCCCGGCATGTCCTACCAAAAGTGATGATCTTGAATCTTTACTCCAATTTCAGAACAATCTTAATGGGAAAGCACAATTCAAATTGCTTATTAATGATATGAGAGCAGGACCATCATCCAACGTGATATACGGAGTGGATAAGAAAAACTCTGCAGGAGTTATGATTTTTGGTTCTACACCGAATTTTGGCATTTACCCTCCTGGACACGGGCAGATGAATGCTATTTTCCGCCCTGATTCATTACTACTTAAGGCGTGGAAGAACTGGTTTGATTTAGTCTGGGGCAAGTGTTATCCATTGACCCCCATGACAATTTCTATTCCGCCACTTGTACCGGCACAAGGCGACCCAAAAGCAATAGAAATGTGGAATGCATTCGTTAATAGATGTGGCGATGACGTACCAGTCACAGAAAGCCCTCAAGAAAACAAAGTTAGTTTAAGTGAAGAAGATGAAATTGTTATTACAAACAGAAAAGGTGATAAAGTATCTCCAACGGAAGACTTAAAAGTTCCATCCATTAGTTTAGTGGCTGAAAAAATCAATGCTATTTTAAAACAGGGCAATATAGTCACCATTAATAAAGGCAGCCGCATCCCTCCTCTTGATGCACCCATTAAAGCTGAATGGTTTGGATTGGAAAGTTTCAGGCGAGCGGGTGTTGTAACACGTAAAACTCAATATAGGATATCAATTATAGAACAAAGTCAGCTCAAAGAATTAGAAAACAAACGAAAGATGGTTCCCAAACTGTTGGATATATTCAGTTATTCATGGTCACAGGGAAGTAAGTGGATTCCAGATAGTGCTGTGGAACTATTTGAATCCGAGATGAATCGGGTTAACAAGGATGGTATGGAATCATTGAAAAATATGTTATCTGGAACTATTGATGAATATTTCAAATCAAGGATGACAATTATTTTTAAAGATGCAAATGAGATGTATAAAGAGTTTCATCCAAATGATGATTTGCCACACCATTTTTTTAATCAGATAATAGATAATTTAAAAGAAAGATTAGTAAAAGCACTCAATGGAAATATTTTACCCAAAGTATCCTATTCGCCTACTTCGATACAATTTTCAGGACAATCCGAATGGGCTTCACCCTGGCAACAGGCTTTTGGATTTGTGAAATCATTATTTTTCTATCCTCGTAAGGTCGTTGCAGATCCATACTTTCTACGGGGGATAAGAATCAATCAACAGGATTTGATAAATAAAATGCAGGTTTACCCCGATATAATGCTTCAAAATATTTTGAAAGGTGATATGCAATATCAAACAGCTGGAGACCAGATTAAAATGATTCAGGATATGGAGAAATCTTCACTGTTCACTGACGAATTTTTGTGTGAAATCATGTTTAATATGATGGATGGGATAGAGACAAGTATTATAAATGATAAGATTGAAGTGTTTGCAAATGAATCATAAAAATATTTCTGAAAACAAATGTCCTAAATGTGGATCTGAAAATATCATTCCCATCGTTTATAGGGATTTTTGGTGTTCATTACTCATGAATTCTGTAGAAAAAGGAGAGTGCAAACTGGGTGCAGGTAGTTCAGGCGATGGGAAAAATAATAGGCATTGCAAGATGTGTGAGCATCAGTGGATTCATATTATTGAAGAGGAAGAAGAGAAACAAATTGATCTTGCCCCTACTTATTTAGAAGCAAGAATTAAAGCTGTTTACCATACAGGATTGCTTCATGAAAAGAACGAAGAAGAATATCTCGGAAAAGAACACGACCAGAAAATCGTCGAATTCATGGAAGAAGTTCAAAAAAAATACGATGTGCAATGTGAACAGGGATTTGATTTTCCTAAAGACAAAACTTATGGGCTTGCTTTTACTTTAAAAAGTGACCCATCTTTTTGGACATGGACTGGTTATGCAAGTAATTATCAGTTAGCATGGATAAATTCAAACAATCGAAATTTTGCTGTTCTATGGTTAAGAATAAGCAGAATTTATCCGGCTTATGAATTCTACTACAATATTAGAAAACCTCGACCAAATACAGAGTATCTGGATACAGAAATTACCTATGAACCACATTCTGAAGGATGGGAGCCGTTATTTGAAACAGGTTTTAAACTTTTAGATAAAAGAGGCATTACTCAACTTCCAAAAAATATTTTGGACAAGACAATCCCAAACGTTTTAGAAGATGATTGGAATGATATAGAACATTCATATGATGATGAAAATTGGGATGATTATGAAGTCCCACCTAGAGTGGTAACAACCGTTAACCAATGTTTATTTCAAACCCATTGAAAGGGTTATGATGTTCTATTTTCCACAAACAATTGAAGAAGCAGTCGAACGATTGATGAAAGAACTGTCAAATGATGATTTGGATAAAATTAAAAACATGAAAGAAGAAGATTTAATTATGTTGCATTTTGGATTAGGTCAAGGAATTAGAAACAGTTATGGACTCTGGGCTGATAATAAGGCACTCCTTAAATCCTGTGGTGGTGAAGATATGCAGCCCGATGACGCCTCATCTGCGATAATTAATTTTCTGTGGATAACCTTAAGGCAAGAAAAATGAATGTGCCCCCCCAATACACAAATGAGTAAAAAAATAAAATTCAATAATGAACTGGATAACCGGCTGTATGAAGCATGTTGTCCTGAATATCCTGATTATGAAATAATAGAATCTTTGTTAAATAAAGGTGCAAATGTTAATGCAACGGATGAAAGGGGAGAAAACCTATTGCAGCATCTTATCTATGATGCAATCCAAGGGGCGACAGTTTTTATGTGTTGTCACCCCTAATCCATCACGGTGTCGATATTAATTTGGCTGATAATGAAGGTACAACAGCACTTGATATGGCTATTATGATTATTCACCCTGCATTGGTGGAATACCTTCTCATGAAAGGTGCAAATCCAAACTTAATTGATAAAAAACCGGAATCACTATTGGATGAACTTTATTTTGATTTAAGTGAAGAAGAATTAAAACTTAAACAATTGAAGAAAGATGAATTTGCTGAAATCGCCCGGCGAAGAGATTATATACGCAGATACAAAGTAATAATTGGAATAATGGAGGATTGGGGTGCAAAAGGAATAAGTGATTTGAGAGATGCAAAATGAGACTGCTTTAAATATTACAGGGTATTAAAAAATGGAAAAAACACATGGAGACCACTGGTGGACAATCTTTGAAGATGTAGAAAAAGATGTTCCAGATCTGTTAAAATTTATGAATCAGAATGGTGCAATTTTTGATGATAAAGAAACATTGGAAGAAATTAAACAGGAATTTAATTGGGATGCCTTTGCTTCAGTTGTTTATCCGGAAGATTCACCAATAAGATTTTTATTTATGTTAAAGCATGAAGTTGGAAGCGATGTTAACGAGGTGATTGCAGCGTACCCAATGGTTGAAGGTATTGTGAATGAAATTGAATTTGAAAACTTTGTGCTAACGGATGGCGGATTTGAGGGACAAATTGAAGGGCATGCCGGTTGTCCCATTGGGTTTTATGATACCTTGTTTTATAAGAACAATTTTAAATACAATAATGAAGAAAGACTTCTGTTTTCAATAGCTGGATTAGCTTATTCTATTCATAAAGCAGATCACGAGTCTATTACCATAAAGGAAGGTCCCTTAATTGATATAGAAAAGAAACGTGCATTAAAGGAAGACCCAGATACGGACTTAAGCCAAATAGATTCAGTAAAATTATCGTTGAAGGGGATGACATCGTTTCTTCCAAGAGAATCTGGTATTGATGACTGGGGTTATAGGTTTAAAGTTGAAGACATTCAAAATTATTTACTCAGAGATGATTTAATATTTAAATCATTAGACGGGTATTTTGTTAAAGATGGTCTCGATGAAAGTAGCTTATATGGAAGACTTTATGTTTCTCAACATATTTTAGGGGATTATGAACCTCAAATTGGTGATGATATTTATGGAGAAATGTGGCTCCAGGGACATTTGGTGGAGTTAGCATGATAGAACATTATCGTGACGAGCAATTAAGTATATTTAACGCACAAACAAATGTATTACTTGAAAAGTTCAAGATTCAACCTGCCACAGTTAAAAACTGGTTTAATAGTGGATATTTAAGTTTTAATCCAATGTCTTTTGATGAGTTAAATAGTGAGCATGAAATCGAACTTGAATTCATTGCATCATTGTTTAACTCTGGTATCACCCTTGAATCCATAGATAAAATGTTGGACAAATTGAATAAACCGTTTCGGTATAGCTTTAGATCAGTGTATTTCAATTTTCTAAATAATGAATGGAATTATTTACCTCGATATTTTAGAGATGATATATTTGACACAATAGATGAACTTTATGATGAAGATAAAATTGCTAAACTCGAAGTAGCGAAGTTTAAAATTGGAGAATTGATAGTAGAATATTATAAAGACAATGATGATTTGGAAAAACAAACCCCTTATATTGAAGATATATTAAAGATGGAAACTAAAATTTTGGGAGCACCATTGAAGGAGTTCTGGCATGGGAGTCAGCTAATGAAGGATGCCTATCATTGCGATGATCCTCGAATTGTTAAAGCATTAGCCAAAAGACATTATCATTTGGAAGACCAAGAAGCCAGATCTGCTCAGATACTTCGGCAATGTATAAAACGAATTGAGGGACCTTATTTTTATACATTGTGGGATATGTTTTTCGATGATAAAGAACAAAATTTAACAGCTTCTCAAATCTTAGGTGAAATTGGAGGTGTTTGGAGTTTTCAGAAAATATTAAATAATTTAAGAAGAGAAAAATCAATAGAAAGATTTTTATTCTGTTTGTCCTTAACGATGGATAGATACACAGAAATTGATAGTGATAATCAAGAGACTGTACAGATATTTGACATCGATACTGGAGAGACAAAATCAACATCGGTCAAAGATTTTAATTCTGAATTGTATAAGCAATTATTAACAGAGAGAAAAGCTGCTAATGAATATTTTAAAATACCAGCTACAAATAGAGTTAATGAAATGATTGCGATTTTGAAAAGGATTCAACCTGACCATTTTCATGGATCTAAAACTAAATTAATACAACAGGTGGAAACTTTATTATGACGAAGGATAATTTGAATAACACATGGTTGGCAGTTTCAGAAATTGTAGAATATTTTTCCTTAATGGGTGGTTCTGCTCGACAGGGAAATATGCAAGATTCGGACATTCCTTTATATGTAGCTTGCAAAATATTAAAGCATCACAAAGACTCATTTGAGATAGACAAGTACCTTGTTCCTGATAATGCCGTTATAAAAGCGGAATCATCGATGAAAAAAAGAACAGATGCAATTATCCGAAAGGTTAAGGTTGCTGATGTGGATTTATTTCCTTTTCTTTTAGACTTTTATAATCATTATGATTTGAAATTAAAGGAAAATGACAAAGCTAATAAGTGGCATAATATTGGTAATTACATTAGAGAAAGGATTGCAATATATTTTAACTATGAGGATGCAATTGTTATTTCTGCATCTCTTGGTCGTCTTGATGAGATAAAGATAATGCTGAAGAATGGAAAAGATATTAATGTGCAGGATGAAGATGGAAATACAGCATTAATTGAAGCTATTAGTGAAGAATGGTTTCATATAGCATTATATTTAATCAATAAAGGAGCGGATGTTAATAAATGCAATAATGATGGTGACACTGCTTTAGATTTAGCAAAGTATATTTTAATTCCAAATGATGATTCATCTATTAATTATTCAGAACTTTTGTTAAAAAAATTAAAATCAAAAAATGCACAATGTAAAAATGGAATATCAGCAAGAGAAAAAAAGGATATAGAGGTTAGAGAAATAATGAAAGAACCTCAAAGACCCTTAATTCTTGATTTGTTATTTAAAGATGATAGAATGTTTGTATTAGAAATTAGTCGTGTTGAGACAAGAAAATTAACATCAAATGAACATTCAAAAATAAAATGGGCAGTCATTACTAGAAAAAATGTTTCCAGTTATCCGCCATTTAGAACAGATCAATTTGAGACACGAAATGAAGCATTAGCCTATTACAAAAAAATTGTTGTTGAAACGCCAAGACAAAGTTTAAATAATAGACCACCTAACCCCATTCCATCTATTGTTGAATATAAACAATGGTTGGTTGGAGAAAGTTTGTTCGACCCTATACTAAATCCATAAATCTACTATGCCGATTAAACAAACAATCACTACTGGGAAAGTTCCGGTACATATTTATACTGATGATGTTGAAGCCCAGGCAAAACAGCAGTTGGAAAATGTTTCTCAAATGCCGTTTATTCATCATCACGTGGCAGCCATGCCGGATGTCCATTTGGGAATGGGAGCAACTATCGGGTCTGTAATTCCCACAGTAAAAGCCATTATTCCTGCAGCCGTGGGTGTGGATATTGGGTGTGGAATGATGGCATGCCGCCTGAGTTTAACGGCTAATGATTTACCAGATAGTTTAAAAGATATTCGGTCTCGAATCGAAAAAGCTGTTCCCCACGGCAGAACCGACAATGGAGGAAGAAATGACCGTGGAGCTTGGCAACATCCTGATAATACTATTCTCGAATTTTGGAAAGAAAATGATATAAAGAAAATTCTGGCTCCTGTCATTGACCGACATCCAAAATTTCTTGGAAAACGAGTGAACACTTATAATCATTTGGGAACATTAGGAACGGGAAACCACTTTATTGAAATTTGTTTGGATGAAAATGATGATGTTTGGGCAATGCTTCATTCTGGCTCTCGTGGGATTGGGAACAGAATTGGTATGTATTTTATCCGATTAGCACAACGGGAAACTGAACGATGGATGATTCAACTACCTGATAAAGATTTAGCTTACCTTCCTGAAGGTTCAGAGTATTTTTACGATTATGTGAAAGCGGTAAAATGGGCACAGGGGTTTGCAAAAGCGAACCGTGAATTTATGATGGGCGCTGTGTTAAAAGCAGTTTCCCAATCACTTGGAAAGCCTATTGAAATTGTAGACGAAGCCATCAATTGCCATCATAATTATGTAAATGTTGAGAATCATTACGGCAAAAAAGTTTGGCTCACTCGAAAAGGAGCTATTCGAGCGCGAGAAGGAGATTTAGGCATTATCCCTGGTAGTATGGGTGTCAAAAGTTATATCGTTAGAGGGAAAGGCAATCCTGACTCATTTCATTCTTGTTCACATGGGGCAGGAAGAGCCATGAGTCGGACAGCTGCAAAAACGAGATTTACGCTCGAGGATATGGTTGAACAAACTATCGGTGTAGAATGTAGAAAAGATAAAAATGTGATTGATGAAATTCCTAGCGCATACAAAGATATTGATGTAGTTATGGAAAACCAAAATGATTTGGTAGATATTGTCCATACTTTGAAACAAATAGTTTGTGTGAAAGGATAATATTTTGGCAGGCTTTCCAGTCGCTCCCCTTCGAAATGATAAGGGCGGAAGGTAAGGCTGGATTGCCTGTATGTGATTGATTGGCATTTGAAATTTACGCCGAATGAGAGCCGCGCTCCGCTAACCACGACTCGGTCTTGAACTCCATTCGATAAGAGCCTTTCAGTTATTCTGTATTCCGTCAGGTGGTTCTGATTAAGGGGATAAACTGAAAGGCTAAAATTATGGAAATAGATGAATCCGAGTCTTAAGATTAATTAAAAACTATCCGTAATTTACAAGTCCTGTTTTGGGAAATATTTTAAAACTTAAAAGAAAAATAGTTAAATGGCAGATTTACAAAAAGCAATTGAAACAACAGTTAAAGTCCATAAAGGTCAAAAAAATATGGATAAAGAAGATTATAAATCCTAATGAAAGTAGCAATCGTAGGTACAAGAACTTATCCCGATCTTGAACAGGTCAGAGAATATGTGCGCCAATTATCACCTGACGATATAGTAATTTCAGGCGGTGCTAAAGGTGTTGATGAGACGGCTGAAGACGAAGCAAGGAAACTGGGCATGAAAGTAATATCTGTTCCCCCTGAATGGGACAAATATGGTAGGCGTGCAGGACTTGTCCGAAATGATATGATTGTAGGAATGGCTGATTGTGTTGTTGCATTCTGGGATGGGGTTAGTCGTGGGACTAAGTACACAATCGATAGTGCGAAGAAACAGAATATGATAGTTCAAGTTTTTAATGTGGTTAATTGAATCGGATTATTAATCATCCGTATTAAAAAGGTGAGTCATGAATAAAAGTAGAAGCATTATTAATAGGTTTCCTGACGGGAGTGTAAAAAAAATAAGAATTAATGGCCATGATTCATATAATGAAAAATCTACAGAAATAACATACTCCCAAAATGGTGAAAAAGCTGTGGAAGAAGAATTTTATTATTCTGCAGGTCAATTAGAAAAATCAATTCGGTATAAATATAAACCTCGGAAAGCCCTAATATCAAAAACTTTTTTTAATGACAATGGTTATCTAATAGAAGAATATATGGCAATAGGCGAATTTGATCCCTCTCCCACTAATGATTCAATTAAGGATGTAATTCATATTTCTGAAACATTCAATAAATTTGGACTAAGGCAAGGATTAAGGATAGCTTATGAATATAAAGATTCGATAACAAAATATGCTATTAAAACAGGATTCCACAATAGATACGACCAATATATATCAGTAAAAACAATGTATTCAAATGGTAAAAAACACGGATTAGATATATCATATAGTTTTCCAATTGAGCTCGAAAAAGAAATACATTTCTGCTTTGGAAATAATTCGCCATATGCGTTAAGAACTGGTAAAGAAAGAATTATAGTGAAAGACGATATTGACGGTAATAAATATGTCTTATCATATAAAAATAATTACAAGAATGGTGTGTTAAATGGAGAATCAATTAATTGTTATGGAAATACAGGTAGTATAAGGGAGAGAGGCAACTATAAAAACGGGATAAAGGTTGGTAAGTGGTATTATTATCTCAAAAATAAGTTAGGTGACACAGTAGTCGAATATGAAGATGGTATCCCAAAAATTAAAACCATTTATTATGAGAACGGTATTAAAAATTTTGAATTAAAAAAACCTGCTGAAGATCACACAGACGAAATATTCTCTAATTATTTTCTTAAATTATATCAGAATATTCCTATCCATTATTATCGTATTTTATGTGAGCCATCGTTTTCTGGAGGTAGTGAAATGTCTTATTATAATCGAGATGGTAATCTATTAGTAAAAGGGGATAATAAAAGCACCAAATACGAGTTTATCGATGAAAATGCATCAAGTTCTGGAATTAAAATAGAGAAATTTATTGTTCCACCAATCATAAAGAAAAATAATATTCCGGCATCAGGTTTTTGTGATGATTATTTAAACCTTGAGTCTATTCAATGGGATAGAGAATTATTTTATAATTTTATTGCCAAGAGAATTATGAAAAGCAATGAAAATGCAATACTCTGTGCATCTCACTATTTATTCTGTGTAATTAATAGAAAAGATGGGATATTTCATGGCAAATATTTAGAATGGAATTATAACCAATATTTATTAATAGATGGAATATATAGATATGGGAAAAAACATGGAATATGGAAATTTTATGATATTGATGGTAATATAATGTTGTCGGTGAATTATAAAGACGATGACAAATGTGGCACATGGAAAAAATATGATAATTATGGTAAAATACTTGAAGAAAGAGATTATATAAATGATCGTAAATATTTTGATAAAAATTATAATATAAATGATCAGAATGATGATGAAAACAATCAAATAAAATCCCTTTTACCAAATTTATAAATAAATGCCATTCACACCATACCACATGGGACCGGGACTCCTCATCAAATCAATATTGCAAGGTAGCTTTAGCCTAACGGTATTTGGCTGGGCT
>JACKQG010007157.1_pt1 | contig 11391 bp, 8 predicted proteins | sample 8237621 | NCBI WGS metagenome assembly JACKQG01 (sample SAMN15677084, study PRJNA649215) | marine metagenome | biome: marine; feature: Black Sea; material: saline water; isolation source: suspended particulate matter (SPM) from the Black Sea western gyre | collected 2013-06-09/2013-06-10 | depth... | reverse complement strand
CCTTTAACTTCTTTCTTTTTAAATCTCGGATCGGTTGGAGATTTTTCTTCAAACCAGAGAGCATTATTACTAATTATCTCTGTCCGTTTTGTAGCCTCAATATCTTTAAAATTCACTACCGATTCCCAGGTGGCTTTCATACTCAATGGATCTCCATATACTTCGGTAAATCCGTTCACGAAATCAACACGTGAAGCCAGATCATTTACCCAGAGCACATTGTATTCGTCAAAAGTTTCAAGGTCGCCGGTTTTATAAAATTCGATCAGTTTTTCAATGACAGCTTTTTGTTGGTCATTTTCTGCAACTTCTGCAGCTTTTTCTAACCAGAAAACAATCCCTTCCAAAGCTCCTGAGTATAATCCATCAATTTTATATACTTCTTCTTCTATCTGTCCGTTTTCCTTTACTAATTTAGAGTTCAATCCGTAAGAGACAGGCGTTTCATCTTCCTGATCTTTCATTTGTGCATAAAAATCTTCAGCTTCATTTTCAGTAACACCTTCATAAAAATTACAGGCTGATGCTTTAATCAGGTCTTTTGCCGAATCAAGGCTTACACGTTTGTGAGCAATGGTAGGGTCAAAAATTATGCTTGTCAGTTTCGGGATAAGGTCATTGACCGTTTCCCCTTTATTAAGTGGGAAATCGGCTCCTTCAGAGTTATTCATTAGTTCAGTAAAATATTCGGTTGAAAATCCGGGAACAAATTTATCAGTAGAATAATGGTGATGAATTCCATTGGAGAACCAAACGCGTTTCAGGTAAACGACAAAGTTTTTAAAATCCTCCGAATCACGATCACCGTTGTAATGTTTATAAATTTCTTCAAGTGTTTTACGAATTAAGAGGTTGTGTTTGTAATTCTGGTCGAAAATAATATCTCTTCCGCACAATGCCGATTCGCTCAGGTAATAGAGAATCTTTTTTTGTTGTAACGACAGGTCTTCAAATCCCGGTATCTGATACCTCATGATTTTGAGGTCGGCAAACTGTTCGAGCAGGTATTTAAAATCATCTTTTTTTACTATTTCTTTTTCTGTTGACTTTGTCCTTTCTCCTGAATTACATGAAAACAGTACAATACTCATTGCTAATACGATTAAGTTATTCAGTTTTTTCATTTTTATTGATGTTTATTATGTGTTGATTTTCCATAACAGGTATCACATTAGTTGAATTCAATGTGAACGAATATTCAAGCACATCATCAAGTCCCATTCTTTTCAGCCTGTGGCGATGCAGGGCTTTCTCAATGTAACCTAACATATTTTCTTTGCCGGTTTTCCATATATCTAAAGCTACTGTAGCAGAATCGCAAAAAAGCCTGAAATTCGGGTATTCCAGTAAAGATTCAACCAAAGCGCCGGCAAAGAAGGAATCTTCAAGGTTAAATTTATTTTTCCATCCTGCACAAAGAATAACAACGTTTTTATCTTGTGCTGCAAGCCATTCGGCAAGAGGCTTCAGGTTAGTAAATGCACCGATTACTACTTTTTCGGCAGACTTAGCCATTTCAATTGCATGAGTACCATTGGTAGTGCTGTAAACGATGGTTTTGCCAACAACCTCCGGAGTCATAAAGTTGAAGGCAGAGTTCCCGAAGTCGGCAAAATCCGGCACAATGCCATCTCTCTCAGAAGCTACAAGAAAACCTTTCTTTTTATATTCCCTTGCTTCATCAAGGCTGGCAACGGGAATGATCTTTTTCACACCATTGTCGAATGCAGAACAAATAGAGGTAGTGGCTCTCAGAATATCCACAATGACAACTATAAAATTCTCATGGGTTAGCCTGTCTTCGTATAGTCTTGGTGAAAAGCAGACTTCTATGGTGTTTTTATTGTTTTCCATTATTTATAAAATGGGATCCGCACTATCTTTGCTTTTAATAATTTATTCCTTACTTTAATAAAAATTTCCGTATCAAATTTTGAGAACTCTTTTTTCACATATCCCATACCAATGGCTTTATTCAGTGCAGGTGCCATTGTGCCGGAAGTAACTTCACCGATGTTGTTTCCATCCGCATCACAAATCTCATAATGCTGGCGCGGAATACCCCTGTCAATCATTTCAAATCCCCTGAGTCTGCGCGTTACTCCTTCTTCTTTTTGTTTTAAAAGATATTTTTTGTCGATAAAATCCTTTTCATCCGTAAATTTGGTGATCCATCCCAATCCTGCTTCAATTGGTGAAGTGTTATCGTTAATATCATTTCCATACAGGCAGAATCCCATTTCCAATCGCAAAGTATCCCTTGCTCCCAGACCAATGGGTTTAATGCCGAACTCCTCCCCTGCCTCAAAGACCGCCTTCCAGATTTTAGGAGCGTCTTCATTTGCCATGTAAATTTCGCAACCACCAGATCCTGTATATCCCGTAGTTGAAAAGATAACGTCGTCAACACCCGCAAAATTCAACTTTTTAAAAGTGTAATACTCCATATATTCAACCGGTTCATTAGTTAGTTTTTGCATAGCTTTTAAAGCAAGAGGACCCTGAACAGCCAATTGGGCTATTTCATCGGAAGCATTGTACAATTCTTTCCCAACTTCCAAACCGAATTTTTTTCCTTGTTCAACCAGCCAGTTCCAGTCCTTTTCAATATTGGCTGCATTGATCACGAGAAGATAAATCTCTGAATTTATCCTGTAAACCAACAGGTCGTCCACAATTCCCCCTTTCCCGTTTGGGAAGCAGGAATACTGCACCTTGCCATCTGTTAATTTTGATGCATCGTTGGAAGTAACCCACTGAACAAAATCCAATGCTTTTGGACCCTTTACCCAAACCTCGCCCATATGCGACACATCAAAAACGCCAACTGCTTTTCTAACGGTTAAATGTTCCTTAATAAGACCTTCGTATTGAACAGGCATGTAATAACCGACAAACTCAACCATTTTTGCACCGAGTTCTTCATGAAACTTAGTAAATGCTGTATTTTTCATTATTATAGTTTTTTTAATCAACGATTTTTATAACGGCGCAAAAGTATAAAAAATGAGTTGATGAATAAGTATTAATAGTTCTAAATTAGTTATTAGTTTTTGTACTTTTGCCTGATTTTTACGGAAATATAATTATATTTGCCCGCTAATTATGAATGATAAACAGAAAACAATTGCCGCTACTGTGACGGTTTCGGGTAAAGGATTACATACTGGCATGGATGTAATGCTTAAATTTAATCCTGCACCTGCCGGGTATGGTATCCGGTTCAAAAGAGTGGATATCGAAGGACAACCTGTCATCAAAGCCGATTGCGACAATGTTACAGATACAAACAGGGGAACAACCATAGGAAACAATAGCTCACAAATCAGCACTATTGAACATGTGATGGCTGCATTGGCAGGGATGGAAATTGATAATATCCTTGTTGAGGTTAATAATTTTGAAACACCTATCCTTGACGGAAGTTCAAAATATTTTACCGAAGCTCTTGTAAAAGCAGGCATTGAAGAACAAGAAGCAGAAAAAAAATATTTTGAAATCGATAAAGTGCTTACATATACCGATCCTGAAAATAAACTGGAAATGCTTATTATCCCTTCTGACGAATTCAGGATTTCCGTAATGATTGATTTTGAAACTGAAGTTCTGTCCACACAAAATGCCACACTCGACAAAATAAGTGATTTTAATAAAGAAATTGCTAATTGCCGGACTTTTGTTTTTCTGCACGAGCTTGAATACCTTCTTAATAACAACCTTATAAAGGGTGGTGATCTTAGTACTGCAATCGTATTTGTAAATCGCATCATCTCACAGGAGGAATTAGACAGGCTAGCCAAGCTGTTTAACAAACCTTCGGTAAAGGTTCTTAGAAAAGGAATACTAAACAACCTAAACCTATATTTCGAAAATGAGCCTGCCAGGCATAAGTTGCTCGATGTTATAGGTGATATTGCATTGGTTGGAGTACCGATAAAAGGGCATATTATAGCCAAAAAACCCGGACATAAAGCCAATATTGAATTTGCTAAAATAATAAAACAATATATCGTGGAGAAAGAAAAAAACAGGTTTAAACCGCCGTTTGATCTTATTAAGCAGCCGATTTATGATATTAACGATATTAAAAAAATGCTGCCGCATCGACCACCTTTCCTTTTGGTTGACAAGATCATCGATATGGACGAAAAACATATTGCCGGCGTAAAAAATGTTACAATGAACGAAGGTTTTTTTGCAGGACATTTCCCTGATGAACCGGTAATGCCAGGTGTACTTCAGATTGAGTCAATGGCTCAGACAGGTGGTATATTTATGTTAAATAAAATTGATAATCCGGAAAACTATCTTACTTATTTTCTGAAAATTGACAATGTAAAATTCAGGAATAAGGTGGTTCCCGGAGATACGCTTGTTTTTGTATGTACGCTAATATCTCCTATACGTCGAGGTTTATGCCACATGAAAGGTATTGGATATGTGGGTAATAAACCGGTTATCGAAGGCGATCTGCTTGCTCAGATAACTAAAAAGAACAATAATAAAAAATCATAACTGAATTATCATGAATCAACCTTTAGCATACGTACACCCCCAGGCAAAAGTTGCCAAGAACGCCGTTATTGAACCTTTCGTTAACATTGAAAGAAATGTAGAAATAGGCGAAGGCACATGGATAGGCTCTAATGTAACTATAATGGAAGGTGTTCGTATCGGAAATAACTGCAAGGTGTTCCCTGGTGCTGTTATCGGAGCCATTCCACAGGATTTAAAATATTCAGGAGAGGACACATCAGTAGAAATTGGCGACAACACTACTATCCGCGAATTTGCTACCATTAACCGCGGAACAAAAGCAAGCTGGAAAACAATTATTGGAAAAAATTGCCTGCTGATGGCTTATGTGCACATTGCTCACGACTGTAGAATAGGTAATAATGTTATTCTTGCCAATGCTGTGAACCTTGCCGGACATATTGAAATAGACAAATATGCGCTTATCGGAGGTCTCTCTGCCATTCACCAGTTTGTGAAGATCGGAACTCATGTTATTATTTCGGGCGGCTCATTAGTTAGGAAGGACGTCCCGCCTTATACCAAAGCCGCAAGAGAACCTCTGTCTTATGCCGGAATAAATTCAATAGGATTGCGAAGGTATGGTTTCTCCAATGAAAAGATCAATGAAATACAGGATATTTACCGCTATCTTTACGTAAAAGGTCTTAATGTTACCCAGGCTGTAAGATACATAGAGGCTAATATGCCCTCAAGCCCCGAAATGGATGAGATCATTGCGTTTATATCCCGGTCAACAAGAGGAATAATGAAGGGATATACGAGAATTCCGGGGAATACATTAAACACTCTGTTGAATGACTGATTACGATTAATGAATGACAAAGGGAAAATTTTTAAAATAAAAATATCAAATAACCTATATTATGGCAACAACATCTGATTTCAAGAATGGATTAACAATTGAAATGAATAACGATCTGCTTACCATTGTTGAGTTCCAGCATGTGAAACCGGGTAAAGGACCTGCTTTTGTACGTACCAAACTAAAAAGCCTGAAAACAGGTAAAGTTATATCGCATACATTTAATGCAGGTGTTAAGATTGATATAGCCCGCGTTGAAAGAAGGCAATACCAGTACTCATATAAAGATGATTTCGGTCATCACTTTTTAAATACCGAAACCTGGGAAGAAGTTACAATCCAGGAAGATATTATCAGTGCACCACAATTCCTGAAAGACGGGCAGGAAGTGGAAATCCTTTTCCATGCCGATACAGAGACACCTCTAACATGTGATATGCCTGCTTATGTTGTGCTTAAAATCACTTATACCGAGCCGGGCGAAAAAGGCAATACAGCTACAAATGCTCTCAAAGATGCAAAACTTGAAACCGGTGCCACAGTTAAAGTTCCGCTCTTTGTAAATGAAGGAGAAAAAATAAAAGTTGATACACGTTCGGGGGAATATTCTGAAAGGGTGAAATAATTTTAGATTTTAGATTGAAAAAACCTTCCAGAGTTTGAGGGTGAAAAACCTTCCAGAGTTTGCAAAACCTGGAAGAGTTTAAGGGGACAATTCCCAAATAAACAATAATAATTAATGAAATTTGAAAAGCCTCAAAAATTAAAGAATATAGCTTTGATCATCAATGCTGAATTTGATGGTGATCCGGATTTTATTGTAAGCGGCATTAACGAAATACATATGGTGGAATCTGGCGACCTGACTTTTGTTGACCATCCTAAATATTATGAAAAGGCGCTTTCTTCCAAAGCAACAACTATCCTGATCAATAAAAAAACAGAACGCCCTGAAGGAAAGGCATTATTGTTTTCTAAGGATCCTTTTTCGGATTATATGAAGCTGGTAAAAAAATTCAAACCTTTTGTTCAAGCTAACAGCATGATAAGCGAAACAGCGGATATAGGAGAAGGAACCATTATACAGCCCGGTGTGTTTACCGGTAATAATGTAAAAATCGGGAAGAATTGTATTATTCATGCCAATGTCAGCATTTACGACCATACTATTATTGGCGACAATGTCATTATCCATTCCGGAACTGTTCTCGGCGCTGATGCCTTCTATTTCCAGAAAAGGGAAAACAAAACCCTGAAATTTGAATCATGCGGAAGGGTTGTTATAAAAGACAATGTGGAAATAGGCGCTTGCTGCACTATTGACAAAGGCGTTTCAGGAGATACGATTATTGATGAGTACACAAAATTTGATAATCATATCCAGATTGGACACGATACTTATGTGGGTAAAAGATGCCTTTTTGCATCAGCTGTTATCATAGGTGGCGTTTCAAGAATTGAAGATGATGTTATTTTATGGGGACAAGTTGCTATTGACAAAGACCTTACCATAGGAAAAGGAGCTGTTATTTTGGGGACTTCCGCTGTTGGTAAAAGCCTTGAGGGTAACAAAGTGTATTTCGGTGCGCCTGCAATAGAAGCCCGAAAAAAATGGAAAGAACTGGTGATGATTAGGAAGTTACCGGAGATTTACGAAAAACTAAATAATATTACAACAGGTGCCTGAAGGGCAATAAAATCCACTCGAAAAACTTTTGTATTGCCGAACGGCGAAGCCATATTTCATAATTAAATTCTTCGCTATTGCTAAGGGTTTCTTTGATATGCTTATCTATTTGATCAAGTACATTTTTCTCCTGGCTTACCACAACTATCTCGTGTTGATACCTGAAACTTCTGTAGTCAAAATTAGGTGAGCCGATCGAAAATACATCTTTATCCACCATCATCATTTTCGCATGGAGATTGTGTGGCACATAAAATATAATTTTTATCCCGTTTTTATGTAATGGCCCCAGATACCTGTTTCTAAGAATATTGATCAATCCAACGTCGGAATGTTTTGGCATAATTACTTTTACATCCACACCTCTTTTGGCTGCATCGCTCAACGCTTTTCTTACAAGGAAGCCTGGCAGAAAATATGGTGTCTCGATCACAATCTCATTTTTGGCATTTTTGATCAATTCAATAAACCTTTTTCTTATTCTTTGTTTGGTTAAAGAAGGAACGTCCCTGATAATCTCGTAATTATCCTTAGTAATCTTATAAATATTGATCAGTTTTTCTAAAACATATTTATTATAGATTTTAAAATGCTGGAGAAATACTTTTTTAAAAGAGGATGTCAGATCCGACTTGATCCTGAGCATTGATTCACGCCAATTAAGCGAGTAGTCAGTGAGGTTTGCCGATCCGATATAAGATATTTTATCATCAATAATCAATAGCTTCCTGTGGTTACGCCGATGGTTTTTAGTGAAAAAATCCCAGAAAAATTTCAGTTTCTGAAAATACCGTACCTCTCCCCCCTTTTTAATCAATTCACTAAAAAAATTTGAGGGCAGCGATGTACCCCAGGAGTCCACCAAAAGCTTGATCTCAACACCTTCTCTGCTCTTCCTGGTTAGAGCATCCTTGAATTTAATTCCGATGGAGTCATTGTTAAACCTGTAAGTCTCCAGATAAATATAGTTACATGCATTTTCAATATCATTGAGCATTGCGTTGTAGAACTTTAATGGATCATCAAACAACATATATTCCGGAGCTAATTTTTCGGGCATCTGATTAAAAAATTTAAAAATTGCATAACTCACTTTTGTTTTGGCAGTGCCGGTACGAAATTATAAAAAATTGAGCTATCAGTACTTTTAATTGTTATATTTATATGAAAAAACTCCAACAATAGATTGTTCCACTGCTTCATTGTTTAATTGCTTCATTGTTTTACTGTTCCCGTGCCCTTCCTCATCAGTATTTGTGTGCCGGTAAGTGCGAAGTATAATCCGGATGGAAATAATACAAGGATAAGTTACCTGTTTTTTAATTTCGCATCCTGCACCGGGGGGGCTATTACGTTATCACCTATTACATATTGAAGTAAAATTACAGTACTTACAATTTTCAATAGTATCTGTCTTAATGAATGGTTTTTCAAGATCAAATATTTCCTGAAAAATTTTCTTTAATACATTTTCAAAATTTTTAAAAGCTTCCTCTGATAAAGTCTCATTATCGGGCAAATTAATATTTAAAAAGCCTATGCTCAGGTTTCTGAACGATATAATACCGGGTTTGATTTGTTTACTGTTTTCACCGGCAGCTTTGTTATATACATAACCGTAAAATAATAACTGAAAACATTTATCTAATTTACTTTCGGTAAGCAAATCGTTCCATACATTGAACTTCAAATCTCTTTGTTCAACCCTGCCGGTTTTATAATCAATAATCCGGATAGTGTCATTCAATTCATCCACCCTGTCAATAGTACCTTTTAATCTTACATCAAAAGTTATTTTATCGTATTCGAAAGTAAGGTTTGAAACAAATTGATTTTCCAGGCTTTTTATTATAATCCGGCTTCCTTTCTCTGCTTCAGTTTTAATCAGATCAAACTCCTTTTTGAGGAAATTATTTATAAACAAGTTTGCCACTTTCACAATCAACAGGTTTTTACCGTAATCAATTTCACCATGCTCATAATGAATTTTAAACGAATCCCGGATCAGTCCCTCAATTTCAGACTTCATAGAATTAATGTCTTCACAATTTATCGGTTTACCAATAAAAGGAGTGTACAGTCCTTGCAAAACATCATGAATCACAATGCCAAGTGTTGCTGCCTCGATAGTTTCCTCCACTTCTTCGGTTTCACTCAGCCCTGCAACATATTTAAAGTAAAACTGTAAAGGGCAATTTCTAAAAGTATTTAATGCACTTGGAGAAAATCCGCTTTTTGCCAGGGCTTTCAACTTTTCCACGATATCAGCCGTCTTGAAAATTTCAATTGTATCATCAAAATCATCCTTCCCCGGAGGAATTGACAGTGTTTTTTTATCTATCCTGACCATGGGATTATATTTCGGAAGTTCGTATTGAAGTTGAGTAATAAACCGGCTTATATCACCCCCTCCCAATTCTCCTGATTCGGTGTTATATAGCAAATATATATTTTTTGCTCTTTGTAAGATCCGGTAAAAATGATAGGCGAAAATGGAATTTTTCTCTCTGTATGTAGGAAGTCTGAACTCACGTTTTATCTCATAAGAAATGAATGAATTTGTTGATTTACCTGATGGAATAATATCTTCATTCACCGATAACATAATAATATTTTCAAAATCGAGAGTTCTGGTTTCGAGCATTCCCATAATCTGGAGACCGCCCAATGGCTCACCATAAAAAGGAATAGTAATTGATTGTACTATTTGGTTAAATAATTCTCTTAGGGTTCTGATGTTTTCTATAAAAGGATATTCCGAAAGCAAATTCTTCAGTCTTTTAAGAACCATTGAAAAATGAAAAAGATATTCCATTTCCAAATCAGGGGTATCCTTATCACCTTTTTTTTCCGCTCCAATATTGTGCTTTATTAAAACCGATTTCAGAACTTTAAGCAGTTCAATCAATTTGTTTACACCTTTTCCCGGATTGTTCTTCCACGGCTCAAAAAGGACCGGGATTATATTTTTAAACTCTTCATCGGAAGAAAAATAAACTGTTTCCAGTTCTTTATAATCAAAAAATATTTTATTTGATTTCCTGATTTTAGATGTTACTGAAACGCTCTCGTTATTTTGATGATTATTTTCACCAATGGCTTTAATATAAGGATGTTCTAATATTTTAATAATATCATTATGATACAGTCTCGGATTTTTACCGCCGGTTTTATCAAACTTAATGGCATTTTCGTTTAAGTTAAAAAAACCTTCAACCAAACGAAATAATGGTGTAAATTTCAAATGTAATCCCATTGTAAGGTTAAATTCGTGTATATTCAACGGGATTGAATTCAGCAAAGGCACCATAAGGGTTTCATCATTAAGAACAACAGCCGTATTACTCAATTCCGATTCTTTTCCGGCAATTTCATCAAGTACTTGTCCTGCAACTTTCACCTGACCCACATTCTGTGGTACGCCAATAATATTTATGTTTTTATTTTCAGCCGAAAAATAGTCGCCTGTCCATTTAAAATCATCTGCCTGGAATTTATCAATATACTTACGAATAAATCTGCCTGCTTCCTGTACATTATTTTCAGTGTAATACTTATCAGCATCCCAAAGCATTTCAGCTATACCGCAATTTTTCAAAGAAAAAATTATTTTTTCTTCAGAAGATGTTAAAGCATTGAACCCGGTAAAAAGAATTTTCTTCCAGTGTAATTGTTCTGCCATTTCTTCAATATTTTCGGCAAGAGTCCTGTAAGCTAAACCCTTGTAAACTTGTCGCTTTTCAGTCAGTCTTATCTTTAACTTATCGTAATACTTTTTTAAAGAATTGAAAAAGCGAAGGTATTTAACCTCAAAATCCGTTAGCGGCTTCTGGTCAAGGTTCCAGACAGTTAGTGCTTTTGTGTCAGATAAATATCCGAATAATTGCCCGGCATCAATCAGGTACATGTCGATATCATTAAAATCACGTATCAGCACCTGCCCCCAGTTCAGAAATTCACTAAACTCCTGTGCAGCTTTATCCTCTATTTCTTTATGAACCTTGTAAAGCTCAAATAACAGGAATACAGGATCCATGACCTTAAATCCGGATAATTCAAAAATAAAATCCTCAATTGCATAAATAGAAGGCGCCCATACAGTTTTATTCAACCTATTGGCGAGGTAACTTTTCAGAAACAATCCGGCTCTGCGGTTTGGAAGCACTAAACAAATATCACCTGTATCTTCAGGGTAATTATTTATGAGGTATTCTGCTGTTTTATCTAAAAATGGCTGCATCAGACCGTCAGTTATTGGTTAATTGTTATTTGTTATTTAGTGTCCGTCCATAAAGTCATAAAAATCAAAAAAATAAATACCTTAAACTCCCCCTTTTCAAAGGGGGTCGGGGGGATTAAAAGA
>JACKQG010007156.1_pt1 | contig 11391 bp, 12 predicted proteins | sample 8237621 | NCBI WGS metagenome assembly JACKQG01 (sample SAMN15677084, study PRJNA649215) | marine metagenome | biome: marine; feature: Black Sea; material: saline water; isolation source: suspended particulate matter (SPM) from the Black Sea western gyre | collected 2013-06-09/2013-06-10 | depth... | reverse complement strand
AAAAGAATGCATGAAATAAACTACAAAACTCTCCAGCTGGGTATGACGCACGACAGATTTCAAAATATTAAATGTAATTACTTGGCAAAAAACAAACCCACCTCCTAACTTCTCTTGTAGATTTTTCACTCATTCAACTGAGCAAATAATATGGGCTAGAAAAAAAGAAAAAATACCTCATTACTATAATTATGATTTAATGAAAGAAATTAATAACAATAAACAAATGAAAGATGTTTGGCCATTTCCTGCAATAGCAAAATGGGAAAAAAGTTGCGGTAAACACCCTACTCAAAAACCATTATCTATTTTAAATAGGATTATTCTTGCAACTACAAAAGAAAATGACTGGATACTCGACCCATTTACTGGCAGTTCCACTACAGGAATTGCTGCAAAACTCAATAACCGTAAATTTTTAGGAATTGATTTAGATGAAAAATTTCTGGAAATAAGTGAAAAAAGAAAAAAAGAAATTGACAATCCTGATACATTTAATCTGCATAAGAATAAGATTAAATTAATATGACATTAGACTTTTAGTTCATTTTGATTCAAGTTAAAATGAATAATAAAAATTAAGATTCATTTCCTATCTTTACACCCTTAAAAACACAACGAATGATTAACATTACTCTTCCTGATGGAAGTATCAAACAAGTAGAAAGTGGAACTTCCGCAATGGATATTGCAATGGGGATTTCTGAAGGGCTGGCACGAAATGTGCTATCGGCTAGTGTAAACGGAGAAGTTTGGGATGCAAACCGATCTATCACCACCGATTCTACCCTTATACTACATACTTGGAATGATAAACAAGGAAAGATGAGTTTCTGGCATTCTTCTGCTCACATTATGGCAGAAGCATTAGAAGCACTTTATCCTGGAGTTAAGTTAGGAATTGGCCCTGCAATTGATAACGGATTTTACTATGATATTGATTTAGGTGATCGTGTTCTTTCTTCTGATGAACTACCTAAAATTGAGCAAAAAATGAAGGAGTTGGCTTCTCAGAAAATGTCGTTTGACAGAAAGGAAGTGTCAAAAAAAGAAGCTATTGCTTATTTCACTGAAAAAGGAGATGAGTACAAATTAGAATTATTAGATGGGTTAGATGATGGAACAATTACTTTCTACACTCAAGGTAATTTTACTGATTTATGTAGAGGACCGCATATCCCGTCTACCGGAAAAATAAAAGCAATTAAACTATTAACTATTGCAGGAGCATACTGGAGAGGAGATGAAAACCGTAAACAACTTACCCGTATTTATGGAGTATCCTTCCCAAAGCAAAAAGAACTTACCGCACACCTAGAATTATTGGAAGAAGCAAAAAAGCGTGACCACCGAAAAATAGGGAAGGAAATGGAATTGTTTACTTTTTCCCAAAAAGTGGGGCAAGGTTTACCTTTATGGTTACCAAAAGGAGCACAACTGCGTGAAAAATTAGAAAATTTCCTTAAAAAAGCACAAACTAAAGCAGGTTACTTACCAGTAATAACACCACATATTGGCCACAAAGATTTATATGTTTGTTCAGGGCATTACGAAAAATATGGGGAGGACTCTTTCCAACCTATCAAAACTCCGAATGAGGGAGAGGAATTTTTCCTAAAACCTATGAACTGCCCTCACCATTGTGAGATTTATAAAGCAAAACAATATTCTTATAAAGATTTACCAGTTCGTTTTGCAGAATTTGGTACTGTTTATCGTTACGAGCAATCAGGCGAACTACATGGATTAACGCGAGTTAGAGGATTTACTCAAGATGATGCTCATTTATTTGTTCGTCCTGACCAAGTTAAACAAGAATTCATGTCGGTAATTGACTTGGTATTATATGTTTTCAAAGCTTTAGGATTTGAGGAATACAAAGCACAAATCTCTTTGCGCGACCCAGAAAACAAAACAAAATACATTGGTTCGGATGAAAACTGGGAAAAAGCAGAATCAGCCATTATTGAAGCAGCTGCTGAAAAGGGATTAGAAACAGTTATAGAATATGGAGAAGCCGCATTTTATGGTCCTAAGTTAGACTTTATGGTCAAAGATGCTTTAGGTAGAGAGTGGCAATTAGGAACTATTCAGGTAGACTACAATTTACCTGAGCGTTTTGAACTAGAATACACAGGTGCCGACAACCAAAAACACAGGCCAGTAATGATTCACAGAGCTCCATTCGGTTCTATGGAGCGATTTGTTGCTGTATTAATCGAGCATTGTGGAGGTAATTTCCCCCTTTGGTTAGCCCCTGATCAGTACATCATATTACCTATCAGTGAGAAATATCATGATTATGCCGAAAAAGTATCTCAAGTATTAAAAAATTACGATATTTGCGGCCCAATTGACCATAGGGCTGAAACTACCGGTAGAAAGATTAGAGATGCAGAAGTTTCAAAAGTTCCTTACATCATTATAGTTGGCGAAAGAGAGGAAAATGATGGAACTGTCTCTGTTCGTAAACATGGAGGTGAGGATTTAGGAAGTATTTCGGTTGATGGATTAGTAACAAGAATAACAGAAGAAATAGATAATTTAATCACTTTTAATAACTAAAACGATAACGCAATCGCAAAAAAGAGACCATTCATAGGTAGAGTAATAGAGAAAAAACTACACCGAACTAACCGAGAAATAACAGCCGCATTCGTAAGAATGGTAGGCGAAGGAGGTGAACCAAATATTGTTTCGCTTGATGAGGCACTTAAAATTGCCAGAAACCTTAACTTAGATTTAGTAGAGATATCTCCGAAAGCTGAACCACCAGTTTGTAAAATAATTGATTACAAGAAGTTTATTTACGACCAGAAGAAGAAGCAAAAAGCAATCAAAAGTAAAGCACAAAAGGTTGTTATTAAAGAGTTAAGATTTGGCCCAAATACTGGAGAACATGATTTTGATTTTAAATTAAAACATGCAAAAAGTTTTTTAGAAGATGGGTCAAAAGTAAAAGCATTTGTATTCTTTAGAGGTAGATCAATCATCTTTAAAGATAAAGGACAAATCTTACTTTTAAGACTAGCACAAGCGCTAGAGGATATAGGTGTAGTTGAAACCATGCCAATGCTTGATGGAAAGAAAATGATAATGATAATAGCACCAAAAAAGAAGAAATAAAATAAAGAGAAACAATGCCAAAAATGAAAACAAAGGCTGGAGCCAAGAAAAGATTCAAACTTACTGGTTCTGGTAAACTAAAAAGAAAGCATGCGTTTAAGTCACACATCTTAACTAAGAAAGAGACTAAACAAAAGCACAACTTAACTAAAACAGGATTTGTATCAAAAGTTGATACAAAAAGTGTTAAGCTTCAGTTAGGTATCTAACAAAACAAATTAGGTTATTAACCCGGTATATAGTTCAAGCAAGGGCACAAAAAACAAAAGCCACTATACACCAAAAAACATTAAACTATGCCAAGATCGGTAAATTCAGTAGCTGCAAAAGCTAGAAGAGACAAAATTTTAAAAGCTGCCAAAGGATACTTTGGGAGAAGAAAAAACGTACATACAGTAGCAAAGAATGCTGTAGAAAAAGGAATGCAATATGCATACCGTGATAGAAAAAACAAGAAAAGAACTTTCCGTGCATTATGGATTGCGAGAATTAATGCAGGAACAAGATTACACGGAATGTCTTACTCCCAGTTTATGGGTAAAATTCATGCTAACGGAATTGAGCTAAATAGAAAAGTTTTAGCTGATTTAGCAATGAATCATCCAGAGGCTTTCAAAGCAGTTTTGGATAAAATAAAATAAATTTTTTAGTTGGTGCTAAAAAAGAAAAGGCGAACATTTGTTCGCCTTTTTTATTTCCTCTATATTTTAAAACTTACTTATTCTGTCAAAACTTAATTAGGAAAGTTCCTCTTTTACTAGTTTAGAAATTAGTGAACCATCCGCCTTACCATTCAACCTTCCCATTAAAGGCCCCATACATTTCCCCATATCAGCAGGTGATGATGCCCCAACCTTTGCAATAACTTCTTTAACAATCTTTCTCACTTCATCCTCTCCCATCTGTGATGGCAAGTAAGGCTCAAGGTAAGCCAATTGATTTACTTCATCAACTACCAAGTCAGGTCTTTTTTGCTCTTTAAAAATTGCAGCAGAATCTTTTCTTTGCTTCACTAACTTAGCAATTAGTTTCAAAGAAACTTCATCAGAAACTGTTGCACTACCATCCTTTGTAGCTTCTAGCATTATAGCAGATTTTACAGCCCTAAGTGCGGCTAACTTATCTACATTTCTGGCTTTCATAGCCTCTTTTATATCGCTTGTAATTTGGTCTTGTACGCTCATTATTTATTGTATTTTTTGTTTTTTAATTGCAATTTATCTAAAGCCTCCACAGCAAAAGTATATTCAGGATTAATCTCTATTGCTCGTTTATAATCTACCTCCGCTTGTTTTATATTTCCTAAAGTTTCAAAACAATTCCCTCTGGAATAATAGGCCTCAAAAAATTCAGAATTAGAATAAATAGCATCTGCAAAATTATTAGAAGCCACATCATAAAGCCCTAACTCCATGTGAATAAAACCAATATTATAATGTCCGCTACTGTGGGTGAAATTCACTTTATGCAAATCAGCATAAGCCTCCAATGAAGCATTCCAATCCATAATGCTTTGATAAAACAAAGCCTTATTATAAAGAGTCATCTCATCAGTAGGGTCCAATTGCAATGCATTATTATAATACACCACTGCAATGGTATCTCCCTTGACATGAAACATCTGTCCTAGCTGAACAAATCCCTCCTTAAACTCAGGGTTGACATTTACAGCATTCCTGAAACAATTAATCGCATTATCATCTTGCCCTAATTGCTTAAAAGCATAGCCCATTAACATATGGGTTTTTTCCTGGTTGTATTCAATTTTTAATGAGGCATTAAAATAGTCAATAGCCTCTTTGTATTTTGCATAAGCCAACATCAATTCGCCTAATAAAGCTTGAGACCTTTGGTCCTTATCATTTAATTCTATTGCTTTAGTCAAATGATTTTTTACCAATGAAGGAAACTTTCCATTTGCATTGGGCCTTTTTGAAAGTTCAAAATAAATTTCAGCTACAGAATAATGAAAATCAGAATTTAGCGAATCCAGCTGCACACATTGATTTAAATCAAAAAGTGCAGACTCTAAATTATTAAGCTCCTTATTATAGTTAGCTCTATCTAATAATAAAATAGTGTTTGTAGGGTCTTTTTGAATTGCTTCAGAAATTAAAACAATTTCTGATTTTTCAGTATTATTTTCTTTACCTCCACTACAGGCACACAATAAAAGAACCGAAAAAAATGCAATTTTACGCATCATCAGTATTTATTCTTGAGTTAACGCTTCTTTAATTTTTGTTTCAATTTCTAGAGCAAGCTCTGGGTTGTCAGCAATCATTTGTTTTACAGCATCACGACCTTGCCCTAGTTTTGTATCACCATAACTAAACCATGAACCAGCTTTATTGACAACATCTAAATCTACTGCCTTATCCAATACCTCACCGGAACGAGAAATCCCTTCACCAAACATAATATCGAATTCAACTTTTCTAAAAGGTGGAGCCACTTTATTCTTTACCACTTTCACCCGAGTTCTGTTACCAATAATATCTTCTCCATTCTTAATAGCACCAATTCTTCTGATATCTAAACGAATGGAAGAGTAAAACTTAAGCGCATTACCACCTGTAGTTGTTTCAGGGTTTCCGAACATAACACCAATCTTCATTCTAATCTGATTAATAAAGATAACTGTACATTGTGTTTTACTAATAGTGGCGGTTAACTTCCTAAGTGCTTGAGACATTAAACGAGCATGAAGTCCCATTTTGGAATCTCCCATTTCTCCTTCAATTTCTGATTTTGGTGTAAGTGCCGCAACTGAATCAATCACTACTAAATCCACTGCTCCAGAACTAATTAAATAATCAGCAATTTCTAAAGCTTGCTCACCATTATCAGGCTGTGAAATGTATAAATTATCGACATCAACACCCAAGTTTTTTGCATATGCAGCATCAAAAGCATGTTCTGCATCAATAAAAGCAGCAATACCTCCTTGCTTTTGCACCTCAGCAATTGCATGGATTGTTAAAGTTGTTTTTCCTGAAGATTCAGGGCCATAAATTTCAATTACTCTACCTCTTGGATAACCACCTATCCCAAGAGCTAAATCCAACCCAATTGAACCCGTTGGTATAGCCTCAATATCTTCAACTACCCTATCACCTAACTTCATTACTACTCCTTTTCCGTAGGATTTTTCTAACTTACTTAAAGTAAGTTCTAATGCTTTTAATTTTGCACTTTGGTCTTTTTTGCTCATAGCTATAAATTTTATACAAATTAGAGGAATTATCTAACAAACATCAAAAAAATGAAGGTAGATTTATTAACAAAATTACTTTTTTGAGAAATACTTACAAATAGCTGTAATACCACACCTTTCGCATTCAGGCCTCCTTGCTTTACAAAGGTACCTTCCGTGCAATATCATCCAATGGTGTGCAATATTTAATTTTTCTTCTGGGAAAAGTTTTAATAATTGCAATTCAGCTTGCAAAGGGTTTTTAGCATTAGTTGTAAGACCAATTCTATCGGCAACTCTAAACACATGAGTGTCCACTGGCATAGCTGGAATATCAAAATAAACAGATCCTACAACATTAGCTGTTTTTCTACCTACTCCAGGTAATTTTTGTAAATCATTAATATTTGCAGGAATTTCAGCATTAAAATCTTGCATTAGCATTTTTGCCATACCTGACAAATGCTTTGCTTTATTCCTTGGGTAAGTACAGGATTTTATTAAATCAAAAATTGCATCTATTGAGGATTCAGCCATTACTTGAGCTGTGGGCATCTCTCTAAATAAATTTTTAGTAATTATATTGATTCGCTTGTCCGTACATTGAGCCGAAAGCAATACAGCAACAGTAAGTTCAAAAACATTCGTATAGTCAAGTTCTGTTTTTGCTTCAGGCATATGCTCAGAAAAATGAGCTATAAAGTGTTGTGTTCTTTCTTTTTTATTCACAAAACAAAAGTAAAAATAAAAGAGGCCTCTCGACCTCTTTTACTAACCAAAACCACTTAGTTTAACGAAATTAGAATTTTATCTTTAGACTTTGTTCTAATTGCTTTCACTGAACTTGCATAAGCAAGAATAGTATCTATAGTTTCTTTCTTTGGTCCTGCCTGTGTTTCAGAAAGGATGCTGTGTACCGATTTGTCAAATAAAGTATATTCCTCTTTTAACAGATGGTTCCACATTTTTAAAGTAGAGTTTTTGCTCATATAATATTTTTTTAAGTTTCATTACACACTCTGAACGCAATACCCTGCTTAATATTATATAAACTTAAATTTTATTTCACTTGCAAATCAATATGCTGCTTTTCGGCTAACTTTCTAAGATTGATTAAGGCATAACGCATCCTACCTAAAGCTGTATTAATACTTGAATTGGTTAAATCTGAAATTTCCTTAAACGATAAATCTTCAAAATATCTCATCTTTAATACTTCTTTCTGGTCATTAGGCAACTGCTCAATCAATATCTTTAAATCGGAATGCACTTGTGTTTGAATCATTATTTCCTCTTGATTTTTACTTCCATCATCTATGACATCAAAAATATCAAATTCTGAAGTCGGTCTTATCTTTCTCATTTTTGACTCCTTTCTGAAATGATCAATCACTAAATTATGAGAGATACGCATCATCCAAGGTAAAAATTTACCTTCCTCATTGTACTTTCCTTTTTGTAAGGAGTTAATTACTTTAATAAAGGTATCCTGAAAGATGTCTTCAGTAATATCACGATTTTTAACTTTAGACATAATAAAGGCAAATACTCTACTTTTATGTCTACTTAATAAAACCTCAAATGATTTATTATCACCATTTAGAAAATTTTGTACTAATACTTTATCTGAGAAATTGTCTAACAACATATACTTTTTTTTTAGTTAATAAGAATTTAAAAGTAAATGTGTGACTATAGGCGGGTATATTATTAATTAATTGTACGAATTGAGGGTCAAATATAGTAAAACAATTTTAAATATCCTAATCTTATTTCTTAGCTTTGCAAATTCTGTAAAAATTGGATGACCAAAAAACAAACAAATACTACCGATAATATTGTGATTAGGGGAGCTCGCGTTCACAACCTTAAAAACATCTCAATTAACATCCCAAAAGACAAGTTAATTGTTATTTCTGGAGTATCAGGAAGTGGAAAATCGTCATTAGCCTTTGACACTTTGTTTGCTGAAGGACAAAGACGATACATTGAAAGTCTATCTTCATATGCCCGTCAATTCCTTGGGAAATTACAGAAACCAGAAGTAGATGAGATACTTGGAATTTGCCCTGCAATTGCTATTGAACAGAAAACAACTACCAATAATCCTAGGTCAACCATTGGTACAAGTACCGAAATATACGATTATCTGAAACTCCTGTTTGCTAGAATAGGGAAAACGATTTCACCAATTTCAGGCAAACAAGTAAAACGACAGCAAGTAAGTGATGTAGTTAACTTTATTACAAAACAGGAAAAGGAAGAAACTGTAATTATAACCACTAACTATAAAGAGGAAGAAAACAACAGCATTCTTTCTACTTTAAGACAACAAGGTTTTTCTCGTGTAATACAGCAAGGGCAAGTAACGAAAATAAAAGATTTACTTAAAAATGAAACAAAGGTATCATACAGTAATATACAAGTTGTAATTGACCGTATAATTATTGATAACACTGATATAAAAGGTAGGATTGCTGATTCTGTACAAACTGCCTTTTTTGAAGGAAATGGAGAGTGTAATATTTTAATCCAACAGAAAAATTACCATTTCTCTAATAAATTTGAACTAGACGGAATACAATTTGAAAAACCATCCACTCATTTCTTTGCGTTCAATAATCCTTATGGAGCTTGCAGAAAATGTGAAGGTTTTGGCTCTATACTAGGTATTGACAAAAAGAAAGTAATAATCAATGAAAACCTATCCGTTTATCAAGGTGTTGTAAGCTGTTGGGGGGGCGAAAAACTAAGCAAATGGAAGGATCGTTTTATAATTCGTGCCGCAAAATTTGATTTCCCAGTACATAGGCCATACATTGAACTAAAAAAAGAAGAAAAAGACATTCTTTGGAACGGAAAAGGAAAGTGTAAAGGGATACAGCAGTTTTTTCAAAAATTAGAAAGCCAAAAATATAAAATACAAAATAGAGTTCTTATTGCTAGATATAGAGGAAAAACTGATTGTGATGAATGTGATGGATCTAGGTTAAGAAAAGACGCTCTTTACGTGCAAGTTGCAGGGAAAAGTATAGCTGACATTGTAAAAATGAATATTGAGCAAGCACTTTTATTCTTTAAGAATATTAAGCTAGATGCTACTGATAGTAAAGTTGCTGAACGACTAACACAAGAAATTACAAGCAGATTACACTATTTAAATGAGGTGGGGCTGAGTTATCTTACTCTAGATAGAAAATCAAACACTTTATCAGGTGGTGAATCGCAAAGAATTAATCTTGCCACTTCTATTGGGAGTTCATTAGTAGGTGCTATGTATATATTAGATGAACCTAGTATTGGTTTGCATTCCAAGGACACAGAACGACTTATCAAAATATTGAAAGAACTGAGAGATATTGGTAATACGGTTATAGTAGTTGAGCATGATGAGGAAATAATGGAACAAGCCGATCAAATTATTGATATTGGTCCTGAAGCAGGAATTCATGGTGGAGAAATTATTTTCCAAGGAAAACTAAAAGATATTTATAAAGAGAAAAAAAGTTTAACCACTCAATATCTTTCCGGAAAACTAATAATTCCTGTACCTAAAAAAAGAAGAAGCACTAAAGACAGGATTATTATTGATGGAATTAATAAACATAACCTAAAAAATATAAGTGTAGAGTTTCCTTTAAATGGACTCACCTTAGTTACAGGAATGAGTGGTTCTGGAAAATCCACATTAGTAAGAGATATTTTAAAACCTGCTTTAAATACCCATTTCGGTAATTTTAGCAAAGCAAATAAGAACTACGAAAACATAAGCATCAGCACAAAAAACCTGACTAAATTGGAGTTTATTGACCAGAATCCTATCGGGAAATCATCAAGGTCAAATCCAGCAACCTATATAAAAGTATATGATGATATTAGGAAACTGTTTGCTAGCCAGCCTTTAGCTGAAACTAGAAAATACAAAATAGGATTCTTCTCTTTTAATGTTGATGGTGGTAGATGCGAACATTGTAAAGGAGAAGGAGAAACAACTGTAGAAATGCAGTTTATGGCAGATGTACATTTAGAATGTGAACACTGTAAAGGGAAACGTTTTAAAAAAGAAATATTAGAGATAAAAGTTGGAGATAAAAATATATCGGATATCTTAAACTTATCCGTTTATGAAGCTATTGAGTTTTTTGAAAGCAATAATGAAACCAGTATTGCACGAAAATTAAAGCCCTTACAAGATGTTGGATTGAACTATATAAAACTTGGGCAATCCTCCAATACATTAAGTGGTGGTGAAGCCCAAAGAATAAAATTAGCTTCATTTTTAGGTAAAGGAAATACGCCTGAAAAAACATTATTTATCTTTGATGAACCAACTACGGGTTTACATTTTCATGATATAAATAAACTCCTTAATTCCTTTTATGCTCTCATTGAAAAAGGACATTCAATTGTTTGTATTGAACATAATTTGGATGTCATAAAATGTGCCGATTGGATAATTGACCTTGGTCCTGAAGGAGGTGATAAAGGAGGTGATATTGTATTTACAGGAACACCTGAAGAAATTTTAAACTGCAAAAAATCAATTACTGGTCATTTTCTTAAAAAGAAACTTTAATCTTTTAATTATAAAAAAGAAAAGCCGAGCAATGCTCGGCTTTTTTTAAATATTAGAATATGTAATTATAAAATTACGAATTACAATAAACTACTTTGTTATAGTTTCTAAATTATGCTGATTATTAAATAATGTCTGACTATTAGATTTTCCTGAGTCAGTATAAAATCGCACTAATTCTCCATTAGTAAAATAAGCAAATAACTTTAAATCATCTTTAAATTTTTCAGTACCAGAAGACAATGATGACTTACTACCTTTGGATTTTCTATTAATCTCATGATAAGGTCTTTTATATTTCCAAACAAGAACCTTTGTATTTTTTGATAAATTGTATGTAATATCATATGGAGAAAGTCCTAATTTTTTAATTACTTGGGACTCAGACATTCCAACATTTAAAGAATAAATTAAATCAGTAGTAGTGTATTCTGGGTTCACAACTAAAGACTCGCTAGAACCACAAGATGCAAGCACTATTATTATCGATATG
>JACKQG010007155.1_pt1 | contig 11392 bp, 8 predicted proteins | sample 8237621 | NCBI WGS metagenome assembly JACKQG01 (sample SAMN15677084, study PRJNA649215) | marine metagenome | biome: marine; feature: Black Sea; material: saline water; isolation source: suspended particulate matter (SPM) from the Black Sea western gyre | collected 2013-06-09/2013-06-10 | depth... | reverse complement strand
ACATGGAATCCCAATTTCATACCGGGACGGTAAGATTCATTTGTCCCAATAATTCCGATTGGATAAGCCGGAATGCTTTCCTTAAAATCTTTATAATAGTCAAATAATATTTTGGCTGTTCCTAATTTAAAGCGGTGCATCTTTTTTGGCGAGCCAAGTGTACCTTCAGGAAAAACACAAACTAACTTGTCTTTGTGTAAAATCATCTTTGCTGTATCAATCGAACAGAAATTATTAACATCCATTTTTGCAGGGAAAGAGCCCACTTGTGAAACTCTTGGAACGATAAAATTGGATATAAAATCACTCAACCGATGAGCAGCATTTTGAAGGGATGGATTTTTAACCTTTGTGGCGAAAAATTGAAACAGAAAATTATAACATAACTTTTCATCAAACAATCGAATATCAGCAGCAAAACTAACGGGCCGCTGAATTACTCCGCCAAGTAAAGCAATATCTTTCCAATTCGTATGGTTTGGCGCTAACAGCCCGGGCCCGTTTTTTGATATTTTTTCAATACCGCTGACTTTTACTTGCATCCACTTGAGGTGGCGCTGAAATCTCTTTTGCCAACAACGATATAATTCAAGGTTTAGTTTGGGCTTAAAACCTGATATTTTAAGTTGCGAGGTATCCATGTTTCCAATTATATGTAAAATTGTTAACAATTTTTTATAGTAAAATAACAATATTACAGAATTAAAAATAATAATATACTTTAATCTAACAATTTATTTAAAAATGTCAATACTAAAATAATAATACGAAAAAAAATCCCATAGCAATTCAAAATAGCTATGGGAATATTTTATTTTTACTTATTTTTGTAATCAAATTAAAACAACACCTCAGCCCATTTTAATGACCATTGCAACAGCGGTGAAGGAATCAAACCTAATAAAATTACAACAAGCACAGATAATGCTAATGACAACCAAACCGGGAGAAGACTCTGTTTGCCAATTTCTTTTATCTCCTTTTCAGGCTCACGCATATACATAACCACAATTACGTTAATGTAAAAATATAACGCCACCAGGCTAAATAGCAAAGCAATCACTGCCGTAACATACATTTTCCCTTCAAGCAGCTGGATAAAAATTTGAACTTTGCCAACAAAGCCAACCGCCGGTGGCAATCCTGCCAACGAGAACATTGCAATAGTCATCATCGCAGCTGCGCCAGGAGCTTTTCGAGCGATGCCCTTAAGATCATCCAATGTTTCGCAATAGTGATCTTTATGGGTGAGATAAACAAGCACGCCAAATGCTAACATATTCATTGCAATATAACCGATGCCGTAAAACAGAACCGCTTGAACTGTTTGTATTTTATGCGCCATGGGCGCTAACGCCAAGCCCATATACCCGGCGTGAGCAATTGATGAATAAGCGAGCATTCTTTTAACATTTTTCTGAACCAATGCCACCGAGTTTCCATAAATCACCGTGATCAATGAGAAGAACATGAAGATAACACCGATCACCGAATCAAACTCACCAAAGGAATCCATGCCGGCGAATATTTTTAAAATCACTGCAAAAGCAGCCAATTTTACTGCAACGCTCATAAAAGCAGTAATTGGTGTTCCTGCGCCTTCGTAAACATCTGGCGTCCAGGCGTGGAACGGAACCATTGAAACCTTAAAAGCTAAACCGATAAATACGAAAATCAAACCCAAGCCCGATAAGAAAGAAGCAGCATCCATCGTTGAAAAAGTTAATCTGCCTATAACATCAGAAACAACGAGACTTCCTGTTGTGCCGTAAAGGAATGAGATTCCCAAAAGTAGAAATCCGGAAGAAAAACCGCCCAAAAGTAAATATTTAATTGCCGATTCACCGGAACGAGGACTTAATCGTTTTAATCCTACTAAAGCGTAAATTGGAATGGACATCATTTCCAGCGAAAGAAAAATCATCAGAAAATTTTCCGCAGCGATCAGGGTTAAAGCGCCTAACAATGAAAAACAAAGCAGCAGGTAATAATCCATCGCCGGAATTTGTTGTGACAATGTATAGCGGGATGACATTAAAACTGTCAATATTCCAGCGCCCATTAAAGCGAGTTTGCCAATGTACATTCCGCCGCCGGCTTTTAATGAATTATGAAGCAAAATAATTTCTTCGCCAGCAGTAGCGCGTCCAAAAATATAATAATTCACAGCCACAAACATTAGACCGATGCCAGCCAGCCAACTCGCCGTTTTATTTCTGCTGTCAAGCTCTGCTGATCCGGAAGAACCGAAAAAAGCAAAAATTGGTCTCTGAAAAGCTTCAACTAATGTCAAAATTACGATCAATGCTATTAGGCTTATTTCACCCATTAGAAAAGTTGGATTAAAAGATATTTCGTTCATATTCGATTCCAGGTATTCTTTTATGGGACACAGATATTTTCTACATCCCCCTGGCCCCCACCCTTCGGGCATCTACGACCTTCAAAGGGGGGAACGATTTTTAAGTCCCCCTTTGAAGGGGGATTTAGGGGGATGTTTACAATTACTAACTAACCCGTGTCATCCGTTCTATTTATTCAATTAATGTTCAGTATGAACATCTTCTGTTTTATGTTCAATTGTTTCTGTGTGCTGTGGCGCTTCAATCAGTTGCTCTTTCAACGCTTCCGGTTGATATTGTTCAACATAATGATTGACAGACACTTCCATTTTGCTTAAATAAGGTTTTGGATATAGCCCAATCCAGAAAACAAAAATGATAAATGGAATTAGCACCAATCCTTCACGCAAACTGAGGTCTTTTAAATTTTTATTTTTTTCATTTGTTAATGGGCCAAAGAATACTCGCTGCACCATCCACAGCATATAATAAGCACCGAGAATTACGCCTGAAGTAGCAAACACCATCAGGATTAGCCGGAATACTTCCTGGTGCATAACAAAATGTGCCCAGGCTGCTTTGAAGCTGCCGAGCAGAATTAGAAATTCGCCAACAAAACCGTTCGTTCCTGGCAGTGCTACAGAAGAGAGCGTAATGATCATAAATACAGTGGCATAAACCGGCAGTTGGTGAGCTAAACCACCAAAATCAGCAATCTCTCTTGTATGACGGCGTTCGTAAAGCATTCCCACTAAAAGGAACAGCGCCCCGGTGGAAATACCGTGATTTACCATTTGCAAAATTGAACCTTGAATTGCTTCAGGGGTGAGGGCAAATAAACCCAGTATCACATATCCCAAATGACTGATGGATGAATAGGCGACCAGTTTCTTTAAGTCGGATTGCGCCAATGCTAAACAGGCGCCGTAAACAATTCCGATGACTGCTAAAGTTTGCATGAGTGGCGCTGCTATTAATGCGGCCTCACCAAAGAGTGGAATACCTAATCGCACAAAACCGTAGCAACCCATTTTCAGCAATACACCGGCAAGGATAACGGATCCGGCAGTCGGCGCTTCAACGTGAGCGTCCGGTAACCAGGTGTGGAATGGAAACATGGGTACTTTAATTGCAAATGCCAGCGCAAACGCTGCAAATAGCCATAATTGGGTTTGAACAGGAATGTCCAATTTGAGCAGTTGTTCAAATTCAAATGTGAATTCACCGAAAGTATTGCGAGCTAAAATTGCCAGGTAAATAATTCCGGCTAACATCATTAATGAGCCGACCACTGTGAATAATACAAATTTAACTGTTGCATAAATTCGTCTGGTGCCGCCCCAAATTCCAATCAGAAAAAACATGGGGATGAGCATGAGTTCCCAGAAAATGTAGAAGATAAAAAGATTCAATGCTACAAAAGCGCCGAGCATGGTAAATTCTAAAAAGAGCAGCCAGATGTAATATTCTTTTTTCCGCTTCTGGATATATTTGAACGAGCTTAACACTGTAACTGGCATGAGGATAGTCGTTAACATAAAAAGAAGAATCGAAATGCCATCAATGCCAATATGATAGTTCAGCCCAAACTGGGGTATCCATTTAATGTTCTCTTGAAATTGGTAAGCTACCATTGAATTATCAAAATTTGATAGAACAAAAATTGATACGATCATTGTAAGGGTGGATACGGCAAACGCTATCCATCCATATATGGAAGCCGAACTTTTTTCAGTGTACGAATCTCTGCTTGGCAAAAACATCATTAAAACTGCACCGAGCGCAGGGATGAGTAATGTCCAAGATAAAATGCCCATTAATTACTCCAATTTTTGATCGCATAGAGCAAAGTGCATGGCGCATAGCGATAATATGCTATGCGTTATGCTCTCTGCACTACACCTAAACCATATTTCAAAATTTAAAAAACAATCCTGATTATTTAAAAAACAAACAATACAAACAAAACCGCAATTGCTGCGCCGAAAATCATATAAAATCCATAAGCCTGAATATTACCGGTTTGGAATTTGGAAAAGATACCGGCAACTTTATTCCAACCTGATGCAGAGCCATTGGCAGCGCCATCTATTAATTTCTTATCCGAGATATTCAGAAAAACATTTGTTGATAAAGACTTAATCGGATCAACGATATATTTTATATAAATTTCATCAATAAAGTATTTATTCCATAATAATCGAGGCAGACCGGTATATTTATCCGGATCCGGGAGTTTATGTTTCAGATCTCTAAACATAGATCGAGCTATGTACCAACCGGCAAAAGCAATTGCTACCGACAATGCCATCAAACTGTATTCAACTGCGTGGCTATAATGAGCAATGTGAACATGTCCAAATTTTTCAACAGCCGGACCAACAAAATCGTGGAATAAATTGGGAATAGCGCCAAACGATAAAAGCTTGGGAATTCCAAACCAGCCGCCAACCACGGAAAGTCCTGCCAATATCATCAAAGGAACAGTCATTGTTTTTGGTGATTCGTGAAGATGATGTTCCTGCTCACGGGTGCCTCTAAAATTTCCGTAGAATGTCAGGTAAACCAACCTGAACATGTAAAACGCAGTAAAAAGGGCAGCCACTGCGCCAATGAACCAGACAATTTTGCTGCCGTGTTCAGAAGCAAAAACATTCCACAAAATTTCATCTTTGGAGAAAAATCCAGCCAATGGTGGAAACCCGGCAATGGCAATTGTGGCTAATAAAAACGTAATGAAAGTAGCGGGCATAAATTGCTTCAATCCGCCCATGTAACGAATATCCTGTTCTCCGCCCATGGCATGAATCACACTTCCGGAGCCGAGAAAGAGACAGGCTTTGAAAAAGGCGTGCGTCATCAAATGAAAAATCGCGATCACAAAAGCGCCAGCGCCAGCCGCCATGAACATAAATCCCAACTGACTGACAGTGGAATAAGCAAGCACCTTTTTAATATCGTTTTGATAAAGGGCAATGGATGCGGAGAATAACGCTGTTATAGCGCCCACCCATAAAACAACGTTCATTGCTATTGGCGCTGCGAGAAATAATCCGTGGAAACGAGCGACCATGTAAACACCTGCTGTAACCATAGTAGCAGCATGAATAAGGGCAGAAACCGGTGTGGGCCCTGCCATTGCATCAGGCAGCCAGACATAAAGCGGGATCTGGGCAGATTTTCCAGTCGCACCAATGAACAGACAAATTCCGGCTACGTTTGTCCAGAAGAATGTCATTGAATTATTAGCATGAAAAAATTCGTTTACACCGGAAATAGTTAATGTACCAACGTTTGCAAAGATCAGAAACATTCCCAGCAAAAAACCAAAATCACCAATCCGGTTCACAATAAACGCTTTTTTACCGGCTGCAGCTTTTTCGTCATCTTTGTACCAGAAGCCAATCAATAAGTAACTGCAAAGTCCGACGCCTTCCCAACCAACAAACATAACCGGCATCGAGTCGCCAAGAATCAACAGAAGCATGGCAAAGACAAACAAATTCAAATATGAAAAATATCGTACACTTGATTCGTCGCCATGAATGTAACCGATTGAATAAAAATGAATGACTGAACTCACACCGGTTACCACGAGAAGCATCACTGCTGACAGGTGGTCGATTAAAAAAGTTACACTCACCTTAAGTTCGCCAATGCTGATCCATTCATAAGGCGTGCAGCTAATATATTCCAATCCGGACATTTTAACAAAAACCGCGTATAGCGACAACAGGAAAGAGATTCCCACTGCAGTGAACGCTATAATACCAGCGATTTTCTCTCCCCAGATTTCTTTTTTGCGAAAGGCATTTGTCGCGGCGACAGTTCCGTTGAGGATTGCACCAACGAGCGGTAATAAAACAATGAATAATATCAGGCTGTTTTCCATAAAAATTTAGCCCCTTTCTTCAGTATATGTTTCAACGCCGATAGTTCCGGTTCGTTTATATAATTTCACAATTATGGCAATACCAACTGCAACCTCACATGCTGCCACCACAAAAATCATCAGCGATAGTATCTGACCATCAAAATTTTGATGGAGCCGTGAAAAGTAAATCAAACTCAAGTTAACAGCATTGAGCATCAATTCGACTCCCATCAACATGTGGAGTAACGTGCGACGAAAAATAAACGTGGCTACGCCAATAAAAAATAGTATTAATACAACGGAAATGGTGAATATTCCACCGGAACCGACAATAAAATCTCCTAACGGATTAATCATTCTTTCGACCTCTCCAATCCAATTGAACAATCGATATAACTGCTACAATAGCAGCAAATAAAAGTGTTGACACAAATTCGAATGCAAACATGTATTTCGTTAATAAGGCTGTAGAAAATTCTTTGATGCCGCCAAAACTTTCAGGAACCGTCATCGGGTCGACAACTGTGCTCATGTCACTAAGCGCACCTGGTTGACCTTTAAAAACTGTGTAAAGTTTATAAATGAAAAAAATTGCCAATAATAATAAAATCGGCCCGCCTGTCCAAACAAGTTTTGCATAAGATTTTAAATAATCTTCGCTTTTAATATCTAATAACATAAGAAAGTAAATAATCAAAACCATTATTGCGCCGGCATAAATGATCACCTGAAATACAGCAATGCTGTGCGCCTGAAGGATAGCGTACAATCCGGCTAATGCAAGCATTGAGACCAACAATCCCATAGCGCCTTTTATTGGATGTTTTGCAAACAAGAGGACCAATCCACCTGCAATGGCAACCATGCCGAATACAAAATACATTAATATGTTAAAATCCATTTATATTTCCCTATTTAAAAATCAACCACTAATTTCACTAATTACACGAATTAAATCTAACAATTAGTGAAATTCGTGTAATTAGTGGTTCGTTTTTGCAAATCAAGGATTATACCCATGAACCACATCATCATTCACAACAGGATGCCAATTCAATAAAGTATCCTTATCATAAATCATTTTAAACCGATTGTAACCAACTAAATTTTCAGTGGAGGCTAACATTCTAATTGCATCCACCGGACAGGCTTCAACGCAAAAACCACAGAAAATACAACGACTGATATCTATATCAAATACTTTTGGTTTTCTTTGAATTATTTGGTCATTACTTTCTTCAGCTTCTATTGTTATGCATTCAGCCGGACAAACAGTACCGCACATTTGGCAAGCAACACAACGGGATTCTCCATTGGATCTTTGTACCAGAACATGACGACCACGATTATTTGGAGACATATCCGGTCTTGTCTCTTCCGGATATTGGACCACAACACCACCTTTTCGAAATGTCATCCATTTCCACATATTTCTAAAAAAATGTTTGGTGGTTATCCAAACACCTCGCGCAACTTCCCTGTAATAAATTTGTGTAAGGAACGTACGTTTTTGCCTGTCCATATATTCCATGTCAGGTAAACCAGGGATTTGATAACTCATACTAAAAACCTCCAAGCGCCACAATAATGACTGTAATAACCAGGTTTAAAATTGCCAGTGGCAGAAGAATCTTCCAGCCTAAATGCATTAATTGATCATAACGAAATCGCGGCAAACTCCAGCGAATTTGCTGCAGCAACCAGCAGAAGAAAAATACTTTTGAAATAAATGAAAAAACCTGCAGAAGCACAACCGAAGCGTGTGAAAGGGCTAAAGTTGCACCCCACGGGAAGTGGAAGCCATCTGCCATCAGCCAGGGTACTGAATATCCGCCGAAAAACAGGGTAGTCACCATAATTGCTACAAACACGATTTCGATAAATTCAGCAAACATGAAAAGCAGCATTTTGAAACCGGAATATTCAGTAAAATACCCGGCAATAATTTCTGATTCCGCTTCGGGCAGGTCAAAAGGCATTCTCTTGTTTTCTGCGACAGCCGCAGCAAGGAACAGGAAAAATGCCAATGGCTGCAGGAAAATTCCCCATTTAGGCAGCCAGCCCCAGGCTAATTCACTCTGCCCTTGCACCAAATTCCAGATATCGACATTCTGATAAATAAAAATAATTCCCAATAGCGCCAGCCCCATACTCACTTCATAAGAAATCATTTGCGCGGCGGATCGCATACCCCCCATCATGGAAAATTTATTGTTTGATGACCAGCCGGCTAAAATAGCGCCAAATACATTAATTCCGCCAACAGCAAAAATGAACAACAATCCAACGTTCAAATTTGCTACCTGCAATCGAAAAGAAAAATCAGGCAGGTTAGCAGCAAAATACTCCGGCAACCATGGCACCCATTTAAGATACCAGGCTTGAAATAATTCTGCTGGTTTTATGACTCCTGCAAAGGGAACGACTGCAACGGAAAGCACAGCCGGAATAAATGCGAAAAAAATTGCCAGGTTATAAATGACTTTATTTTCAGTTTGGGGTTTAAAATTTTCCTTAACCAAACATTTTAATGCGTCCGCCAGGTTATTAATAAATCCCAACACCGCCAATTTTTTCCCAAATGGAAGCGGAATTGCCGCCCTGTTCGCGCCAAGCCGATCCTGTAGCTGCGCTGACTGTTTCCGCTCTGACCAGCTCATCACTGCACCCATCATAAACATGAACAAAAAAATTACGCCAGCCAAAAACAGGTATGTCCAAAAATGTACTGTATTAATTCCTAAAAAAGTTGACTCCATGCGGAATGCCTCTTATAAAGTATCAATTAGTTTATTCTTTTATAATTTTGGAGTATAATATCATTCATTACTCCAGCGATCCATTACTCTGCTGCTTTTCTAACTTCCTCCACCGTTCTCCCAACAGGTTCAACTCCCAATCCTTTCAATATGCCCACAAAGAAAATTAATTCATCATAATTATTTTCACCTTTTAAGGCTCTTCGAAAAGGCTGAACAATTCCATCACAGTTCGTGAATGAGCCGTGTTTTTCAGCAGCGAATCTGCCGGCGATTGCCCATTTTGCTTTATCTGAAACCTGGTCTCTCATTGCAGAAAGTGAAATGATCTGTAAGCCGTCCAATTTATCCACCGCTGCATTAGGACCCCAAACAAAAGCATATTTGTAATCGCTGATAACCATTTCAGACATGCCTTTTGCCGTTGGGAAAGCTTTTTGAATTCCAACCATGTTAGGAGTTTTATCTTCTTTAACCAGGATGTCATCACTTTTGACCTCATTAGCAGATTTATGCCAACCCCGATCATATTTTGTAAAAACTCCCTTCACCCCTGCAGAATCAATTAATTGTTTTGCCAAAGCCAATTCCTCATTTGTCGCGTATGCAGAGAGGATAAAAGCCATTTCACTACTGTGTTCCTTAAATAAAGGAACGACCTCTTCAACAACATTTTCATAAGTAACATTTTTATGATCGACTTGTGTTCCGGATTTTCGATTTTTCATTGGATCAATATAAAAATCTCTCGCAAAATCACACATCCAGGATTGATTAACCTTTTCATTTTCGCGTGGACGTACCCGGTATATTTTATTATCTTTTGTTTCGATGGTAATGTTACATCCGCGGGAGCAACCGGCACAAATACTCTCCGTTTTGTGAAGATACCAGACCCGCTCTTTGAATCTAAATTTTTTTGATGTCAAAGCGCCGACAGGGCAAATGTCCGTAACACAGTAACTGTACGGATCGTCAAAGGTATCACCGTGTGCTAATGCGACATACGAAGTATCCCCGCGATTTAAAATTCCCAGTTTGTTCGTTTTTGAAACTTCTTCCGTGAATCTAACACAGCGGGAGCAGGTAATACAACGTTCAGCATCGTAAAGAATTTTATCGGAGAAATGATATAATTTTTCTTTGGCAACTTTTGTTTCGTTGAACCGGGATTTATCTCCGGAAAATTCCATGTACTGATCCTGGAGCATACATTCACCGGCTTTGTCACATATCGGACAATCGAGCGGGTGGTTGATAAGAACAAACTCCAGCATTGCTTTGCGCATTTCAGAGATTTCAGGAGTATCGGTGTAAACGATCATTCCGTCAGAAACCTGGGTCATGCACGATGGTTGCGGCTTGGGATTTTTTTCAATCTTGACCAAACACATGCGGCAGTTACCGCTGGGAAAAAGGTGTTTGTGATAGCAAAAGCGGGGAATATAAATACCGTTTTCTTCACAAGCATCAATAATAAGCGTTCCTTCGGGAACAGTTATTTCTTTTCCATCAACCGTAAATGTGACTTCTTTCATAAATTTTATACCCTCTCCTGAAAGCGGTCAAATTTGCCACCAAAGGGGCAGCCGCCTTTTTCTATATGTTCAACAAATTCATCTCTAAATTGTTTGACAAAACTATCAATAGGACCGCAGGCTGCATCGCCCAATGGACAAACGGTGTGAAATTGAATGTGCTTGGAAATGCTGGTCAGCAGGTCAATATCTTCCATTTTACCTTCGCCAGCTTCGATTCGCTTCACAATCTTGTAAAGCCAACCGGTTCCCTCGCGGCATGGTGTGCATTGTCCGCATGATTCGTGAAAATAAAAATGAGCAAGCACCTCCAGCATTTTTACCATGCAAGTGCCTTCGGCGATGATCATAATCGCCCCGGAACCCAAACTGGAACCTGCTTCTGCGATTGATTCATAATCAAGGGTCATGTTTTCGCAATCTTCGGGTTTCAATACTGGCGTTGAAGAACCGCCCGGAATGACTGCTTTCAATTTTCGTCCGCCAAGAACGCCGCCACAATCTTTATTTAAAAATTCCATAAATGGATAACCTAAATCAACTTCGTAAACTCCCGGCTTGCAAACGTGCCCGCTGATGGAAAGTAATTTTGTGCCGGTAGATTTTTCAGTACCAATGGCGTGGTAAGTTTCGCCGCCGTTTGTGAGAATCCAGGGCACAGAAGCTAAAGTTTCCACATTATTGATAATTGTCGGGCATTGATAGAGACCTTCAACAGCCGGGAATGGCGGTTTATTTCTGGTCTGTCCTTTTTTTCCTTCAATGGAATTCATCAGTCCGGTTTCATCCCCTACCACGTAAGCGCCGGCTCCTTTGTGCACGGTAATATCGCAAACATAATCCGTTCCCGGGAGCTTCTTTCCCAGATAACCGGCTTCA
>JACKQG010007154.1_pt1 | contig 11392 bp, 11 predicted proteins | sample 8237621 | NCBI WGS metagenome assembly JACKQG01 (sample SAMN15677084, study PRJNA649215) | marine metagenome | biome: marine; feature: Black Sea; material: saline water; isolation source: suspended particulate matter (SPM) from the Black Sea western gyre | collected 2013-06-09/2013-06-10 | depth... | reverse complement strand
ACAGATGAAAATGGAAATCAACTCTCTAATGGAATCTATTTTTACAAACTGACCAATGGAAATGAATCAATAACAAGAAAGATGCTCCTCCTACACTAAAGTTTCGGAGGATAAATCCTACTTCGTTAAAACTTCGTAGGATAAATGTTGATAAGATAATGTCTTTATCTCACAAAAATAGCCTTGTGCTATAGCGTGCAAGGCTATTTTATTTACAATTATGAAAGTGAAATTAAAAGTAATCCTGATAAACCTGCTAATTATTATATGTGTATCTTTTCTCAATGCAGATTATTATGAAGGCACAGAAGGATTAAGTGGTGAAGAATTAAAATCAGCACTTTACAATATTATAAAAGGACATACAGAATATTCTTATGATGAATTATGGGATATTTTAAGAAATACTGACGAGAATCCTAATGATACAGATAATGTAATACTTTTATACACCGGTTGGTCACTACCTAAAGATGCAAATGGTGGTGGGCTCTCAGATTGGAATCGTGAACATGTTTGGGCAAAATCACATGGAAATTTTGGAACATCTCCCGGTCCAGGAACAGATGTTCACCATATCAGACCTACTGATGTAACAGTGAATTCAAGAAGGGGGAATTTAGATTTTGATAACGGCGGAACCGAATATATTGATGGAGATGGACCCACAGGATGTTATGTTGATGATGACTCATGGGAACCGCGAGATGCGGTAAAAGGGGATGTTGCAAGAATGATATTTTATATGACAGTTCGCTACGAAGGAGAGAATGGTGAACCAGATTTAGAAATGGTTGATTATATTCCTTCTTCTCCCAATTATGAGCCATATCATGCAAAACTTTCAACATTATTACAATGGCACATTCAAGATACTGTAGATATCTGGGAACAGTACAGAAACGAAAAAATTTATGAGAATTGGCAACATAATCGTAATCCATTTATTGACCATCCTGAATTTGTAGACTTAATCTGGGGAGGAACTTCTGTAGAGGATAATTCCAGATATCAGATACCAGATACCAAATTATCAAATTATCCAAATCCATTCAGCACTTGCACTACAATTTCTTTTTCAGCCACAGATTTACACGGATTACCACGGATAAGAATTTATAATATAAAGGGTCAAATAGTAAAAACTTTCCGAATCCCGAATCCCGAATCCCGAACTCCGAATATCGTTTGGGATGGGAAAGATGATAATGGTAACTCTTTATCAAGTGGAATTTTTTTCTATAAATTAAATTTTGGTAATTATCAATCAGAAACAAAAAAAATGATATTATTAAGATAGTGAATAAGTAATAACTAATAGTGAATAGTGAATAACTAATATTTAATAGTGAAAATTTAATAATTTTTTGTTTCACTATTCACTATTCACTGTTCACTATTAGTTAAAAAAATTGGAGGATAAAATGGCAAAAATATTAATAAGCGACCCAGTTTCCCAAAAGTGTATTGAGATGCTTGAAAATGCAGGTCACGAATTAGTTCAAAAAACTGAAAAAAAAACCCCTGAAGAATTGGCAGAAATAATTAAAGGCTTTGATGCGGTTGTTGTAAGAAGTGCAACAAAAGTAAGAAAAGTCGCAATTGATGCTGCTGATAATCTTAAACTAATCGTTCGCGGAGGAGTTGGTCTGGACAACATTGACTGTGATTATGCAACATCAAAAGGAATCAAAGTATCAAATACACCTACTGCTTCGTCTCAATCTGTCGCAGAACTGGCTCTTGGGCATATGCTTGCATTATATCGTTTTCTGCCCGATTCTAATATCACTATGAGAAAAGGCGAATGGAATAAGAAAAAATATAAGGGAAAAGAAGTTGCTGGCAAAACAATTGGAATAATCGGATTGGGAAATATTGGAAAATCTCTGGCAAAAAAAGCCATCCCGCTTGGTATGAAAGTCATTGCTTATGACCCTTATGTAAAAACAACTGATTTAGATGTTGAATTTGTAAATTTTGATAAATTGCTAAAAATCTCTGACATCATTTCTCTGCATATCCCGCACACAGACGAAACGCACTATATCATTGATGAAAATGCAATTTCAAAAATGAAAGATGGGATTATGATAATCAATTGCGCCAGGGGTGGTGTTGTTGATGAGAAGGCACTTCTTGCTGGTTTGAATTCCTGTAAAGTTGCTTGGGCAGGCATTGACTCTTATGAAGAAGAACCAACACAAAATATGGAATTGCTCACCCATCCGAATGTGTCTGTAACTCCACATATTGGCGCTGCAACGAAAGAGGCACAAGCAAGAGTCGGCGTGGAAGTTGCTGATATTATTATCAATTTCTTTAAATAATCGTTTGCAAAAATCGAAAAATGAGAGTCAAAAAATATCATAATATCTATTTTCTGAAACTGCAAAATGGAGAAGATTTTGTGGAACAACTTCTAAAATTTGCAAAAGAGAATGAACTTAAAAATGTAATTATTCTAAATGGCATTGGGATGCTAAAAGATGCTAAAATTGGCTATTATGAAAACGGAAAATATATTAGCAAAACCTTTACAGAACCTGTTGAATTGATTTCAACAAATGGAAATATGTTCATTACACCCGACAGAAATAGAAAGTGGCATATTCATATTGGACTGGCAGAAAAATCTCATAAGATGTTTGGCGGACACATGCTTAATGCAACTGTCTGGAATGTCGCTGAAATTTTTGTGCAAAAAATTTTATGATGTCAAGTCCTAAATATGGTTGCCCACTAATTCCCTCTTTTTAGATGGAATTGTTTAAGGAAAATATAAGTCAAGTTTTAAACCTTTCTGTTTTTGAACAAAAGAGAAAGTGGAATAAGAACCACATATCCAAGAACAAGAAGGATTACGCCAAAATTTATAAAACGATTCACAATAATAAAACCAATAATAATTACAACCAATGCTGAAATAAAGAGGAGCAGATTTATCTTTCCGAATACAAATCTTTCTTTTCTTTCAGTTTTCATTATTACTTTCCTCCAGTTTTTTTAGCATTTCTTCAGATAACATTTTTGTTTCTTCGTCATTATTCATATCAATAGCCATATTCCAATTTTTCTTTGCAGACTCAATTTTGCCAAGTTTCCAATAAATATTTCCAAGATGATAACGAATTGTAGTATCTCGGATGTCCTGTTCTAAAACCAATTTCATAGATTCCAGGGCGTTTTCATACTTGCCAAGTTTATAATATGCCCAAGCCACGCTGTCCCAAATATATACATTTGTTGAGTCAATGGAAATTGCCTTTTTAAGAAGAGTCAAAGCATAATCCTGACGAATGTCATTGTCGGCCAGAGTGTATCCGAGCCAGTTTAACAAATCTGCATTTTCCGGAAAATGGTTTACTCCTTTTTCAAGAACAGCAATTTCGTCTTGCAAAGCACCTGTTTTATTATAAATGGTTGCCAGCATAAAATATGAATTAATATTCAAATTACCTCTTTTCATTACAGCTTTGATGTGTGGTATCGCTTTTTCATACTTCTCATTTTTGAAATAGAAATCTGCCAACCAAATATTTATCTGAATAAAATCTTGTTTGAGAGCAACCGTCCTTTCCAACAGTTCTATGAATTTTGTTTCATCTCGCTGTCTGCTATATTCAATTGCAATCCAATAGATTAGATTGAGATTGTTCCCAGCATATTCTTCCGCTTTTGCGAGATATTTCATCGCTTTTTTATTTTTTTCTTGTTCAATAGCGAGTTCATAAAGGTCAAGATACACTTTTCCTTTTTCTGAAGTAATTTTCAAACATTTCTTGAAGTATTTTTCAGCATTTTTCAGGTCTCTGAGTTTCCGATAGCTTTCCGCAATCATCCGGTAGATACCTGCTCTTGTTAGGTTGTTTTTTATCGCTTTTTTGCCAGCATCAATTATTTCTTCATATTTGCCTTGATAATATAGGGCTGTAAAAAGTTCTTTTAAGATTTCAATGGAATTGGGGTCTAATTTCTGTGCTATCTGTAAAAAAGAATCTGCTTTTGCATAATTGCCAGTTTCCATCTCCATTTCCGCAAGAGCGAAATAGTAATATGAATTAGAAGCAAACAGTTTGCAATTGCAGAAAGCAAAGAATATCAAAAAGCCGCATAAGATGAGCGGCTTAATATGTTTTATGATAATCATCTAAAAATCACAAATATCTAAAATTACAAATATCTAAAAATCCAAAATCCAAATATAAAAACCTATTTAATATTTGTTCACCCCGTTAGATATTTACCCTGTTAGATAATTTCATATCTAACAGGGTGAATCATATTAGATTTTTAAAATATTATATAGTAAAATTATCTAACAGGGTAAATTTGACATTGTAAGTTTTATTAGAAATTATCCGCCAAAGGTGGCTCTGCCTCCGGCAGAGAAATTCGGATTTTGTCATTTAAATAAATTAGTCATTCATAAACCAATAATATAAATCTAGAAGTTATCTATTCATATAATCATTACAAGTTGGTGGTGTATTGAATAGTGATTGCTCGGTCAGGTTGTTTATACTGATTATTTAGCAAATCCCGAAAATTTATTTTCATAATTAGATTTTCTGCCAATTTCAGATACAAGGCAGCATTGAGATAGCCCTTATTAGCACCAAAACCATCTGTTTTATCATCATTCCACGCAAAATCATATTCAACAAATAGAGATATTTGAGAATTTATGCTTTTATCAATGCCAAAAAAGAAGTTCAGGTCATCGTCATCATCTTTTTCCGTAATACTATAATTTATTCCACCGTGCAAGCCAAGATTGCCCAAGAAATTGAAATTTTTGCTTGCTGCCGCATAAAGTCCTTTTGACTTGATTTCATATCGGTTGACTTTTGTCCCATCATACAGAGAATCAGTAAAAGCACCATATCCGCGAGAATCATAACCGATTGCAACAGCAAACATTTTAGGAGATTCATCAAAAATACGGTATTTTACATATACTCCTGGCGATGGATTCCCATCGGGGACAGAATCTCCCAAAACATATTCCCCACCATATTCAATTCCAAACATTAATTTGGAAATTATGCCCACACCAGCACCAAATGAGACCCCACAATTTTTGCAAACTGAAATAGTAAAACTTGCCTCACCTTTTTGCAGGATGCCTGCTGTTGGGATATCTATCAATCGGGTTAGTTCTTGGGAATATAATAGAGAACAACCCAGCAAGATAATTATTAAGAAGGTGATACATTTTTTCATTCTTTCCTCCAAAATATTTTTATAAGAATTAATGTTTACAACAAAAAATTATGTTTAATCTGTCAATCTTTTAACATTTCTTTATTTAAGTTTTCAATAAACAAGGAAATATCTTGAACATTTTTCTCTTTTAGAAGTTGCTCTAAACTTACCCATAATGGCTCACCACATTCTATACAAATGATATTTCTTTTTGCAAGATAATTTACAATATCTGGATATTTTTCAACAAGTTCCTCAATTGACTTCTTTCCTGTAATCATATTTTCCTTCATAAATTTTATTTTTGACCTGGCATTTTTGTCTTCCATCTCCGATGGAGCCAGAACCATTGTGAAGGATATTGTCTTATCCATTTTTCAAGCAAAGATGTTAATTCTTGAGTATAATTTTTTACATCTATGTCAGGAGATTCTTTCTGTTTTAGGAAAATTGGTTTTTCAATATAAAGTCTATTCTTACCATTTGGTTGACGGAGACAGGCAGAAAAAATTATTGGGCAACCAAATTTCAAAGCTATCTTTGCAGTTCCGGGATATGTTGAAGCAGGTTTGCCAAAAAAGTCAACAAAGATACCATGTTTGCCTGCATTCTGGTCCCCAAGGATTAGAATGATATTATTATTTTTTACTGCTTTGACAATTCCACGAAAAGCATATTTTTGAGGAATAATATGAGCTTTATTGCTTGTCCGTATATTATTAATAAAGTTATTAAAATATGAATTTCGTTGTTTTCTGGCAACTGCATATAATTTATTTGTATATTGTGCAATGATTTGCCCGCCAAGCTCCCAGTTGCCGAAATGTCCCGTCAGCAAAATAAGTCCCTTGCCATAAGATAATGCTATGTCAATATTTTCAAGTCCACAAATAGATACATATTTATTTTTTTCTTCAATAGATTTTGTGGAAAACCAGCAAAATTCGATGGCATATTTGCTGAAATTAATGAAAGTTTCTTTTGCGATTCTTTTTATATCTTTATCAGATTTTTCCGGGAATGCCTCGTGGAGCTGTTTAATGACAACTTTTACACGGATTTTCTGAATCCAAAGATTGAGTGAACCGATAATTCTGGCAAAGGTCAAACCAATTGAAAGTGGAATAATTTCAAAAATATGATAAAAGAGTCTGAATAGAAATATTTCTAATAATTCTCTGATCATTAAATGATTCTTTTTAGTTCTTTTGTTTTAATATCATACAAAATCATTTGTACGCCAGCATCAATAAACATATCTTCTGCAAGTTTGTCTGGGTATGGCTTGCCTATATACACAGTTTTTATTTCTGCATTTATAATCATTTTGCCACAGATTGAGCAAGGTTGATGATTGCAATACATAACTGCATCTTTAACTGAAGTGCCGTTCACAGCTGCTTGAATTATTGCATTTTGTTCAGCATGTACTCCGCGACAAAGCTCATGTCTTTCTCCAGGTGGAACCTTTAATTTTTCTCTGAGACAGCCAACTTCTGCACAATGAGCCACTCCTTTTGGAGCACCATTATATCCTGTAGAAAGAATTTGATTATCTCTAACAATTACTGCTCCCACTTTACGACGCAGGCAGGTTGAGCGTGAGGAAACCAAATATGCAATCTTCATAAAGTATTCATTCCATAATGGTCTTTCGTTTTTCATCTTACTCCTTTGGATTTGCTTTCATAAAATTTTCTTTTAATTTTTTTTACTTTCTCAAATACTTCTTCAGGTTTTATATCGTTCATACATTTGAAGTGTCCCTCTGGACATTTTTCTCTTCCATGTAAACTGCAAGGGCGGCAGGGTAAATCCTTTTGAATAATAACTGCATTTGGATTTGTTGGTGCAAAACCAAGTTTTGGATGTGTTGAGCCGAATATTGCAATTTGAGGCTTATTAAGAGCAGCAGCAATATGCATTGGTCCACAATCTCCACTGATAAATAAATCTGAATTTTTTATGATTACAGCCATTCCCATTATCCCAATTTTGCCAGCTAAATCAAAAATTTTGTTTTTACAATTACCCGAGATTTTAGTTGTCAAATTTTTCTCAAATTTATCTCCTAATAATATTACTTGAACATCTAACTTTTCTATCATTATATCTATGAGTTGGGAATAATATCTTACAGGATACTGTTTTGTAAAATGTTTTGCACCAGGAGAAATAGAAATGCGGAATGCGGAATTCGGAATGTTAAATACAGAATAAATCCTGTTTTGATTTTTTGGTAAAAAGATATCTAATTTTTCCCCATCTAATTCTATTCCAAGTTTGTCCAACACAGAAGCATAAAGAGAAACTGTGGATTTGATTGGAGCTAAATTTTTAGACAAAGATTTATGAGTTAACTGCCACCTATAGAAATGCTTTTTATTATATGTTACCTTCTTGCAACTTCCTGATAATAATTTAATCCAAAAAGAATTTAATTTTGAATGTAGATCAATGATTAAGTCATATTGTTTCTTACTAATAATTTTTATTAAATTTATAAATTTCTTGTTTTTACTATCATATTCTATTATTTTGTTGATATTAGGATTGTTTTTAATGATTGGAGCATATTGTTTTTTTGTAAGAAAATGAATCTCCGCGGATGGATAATTTTTGCGTATTGACCTTACTACAGGAGTAGTAAGTAATACATCACCCAGAGAACTGAAACGGATAATCAGAATTTTCATAACTTTGATTGTTTTCAAAATATAGTATGATAATTGTCAAACTTTGCGTGAGATTGTAACTCTCCGATGCAATCGGAGTCCTCAATTTAGTCGCAAGTGGAGACACTTGCGTTACAGCTAACTAACTTCTATTTATAGATATAGTATTGCAAATTCACTTCTTCCATCTCATTTCTGGGAATCTTTGACAATTGATACATTAGTTCTTTAAGGGAAGATTCGAAAGTATTATAAGTTGAAAAAGTTTTGAAAGAAGGAAAGGATATTTCTCCTTTTGTTGCAATAATTATTATTGTTTCTGAATCTTCATTTTTATCTGGAAGTAATCCCAATGGTAAAGAAAACACATCCTTTTCATCAGGAAATTTAAAAGCTTTATTTGCTTTTGCAAAATTATCTTCTCTATATTCGTTCGGCAATAGCATTGCAACAGTCTCATTAGAATAAAGGCAAAAAATTGATAGATAACAATCTTTTGTAGGAATTATTGATAGCCCGAGTTTTTCCCCTTCTTTGAAATAATCTTTATTTAGTTCTGCATCTAAATTAAAATATGGGTCTCTTTCCATTTTTTGCTCACTAACTTTTACTTTCAATGTTACTATTTTTTTTAAGACATTTCCATCAGTTGTAATAGATTCGCTTAGGATTTCTTTCTCTAAAATGATTGCTTGACTGGTTAAATTAACTAATTGTGAGAAATGGTCAATTAGGATTTTATTATTGCTTTCAGAAGTAATTTTGAGGGTTCTGCTATTTACTAATATCCCACTATAATATTCAATTGCCTTTTTGCAGGCATTTTTAATTGCTTTTTCTTTTGCTTCTTCTGGTGTAATGTTTTCAATAATAGTTGATGCGGTTACCTCAAACCAGTTATCACCTAAGTCTTTAATCCCTTGTTCGCTTGGTTGGCGAATTATTTGTATATTCTGTGGCCTTTCTAATATTAAATTTTTGTTCTGGGAACAGGCGAATAGGGCAAATAGGACAGTTGAACATAATAAGATAATTTTCCCAAACAAATTAGTATTTTCATTTTGTTTAAACATAATTTCCTTTCTATAAAAGGCCCAATAAAGGAGATGAAAGAAGAATAATAAATTAACAAAATAATTCAAAAAGATTTTTAATTAGTACTTTATAAACACTCTATCTTTATCTCTTCCAATAAATGTTGGTATTTGTTCTTTATCTAAATAACCAGCAGTTTCGCTTACATTTTTTTTTAAATAAATAAAGAGTTCATTCAATGTAAGTTTGTTATCATTACCTTTTGCTGTACCATTTAAACCTTTTAATAAGAAATAAGTGAATAATCCATGATATTTTTCAGGATAAGCAGAGCTATATTGCTCTCCAGATGATGCAGAGAAGACAGCCATATTCTCAGTTGTTAAAATAGGACTTTCAATTTTAATCGAAATAGGACGAATACCGGCAATCAACATTTCTTTAGAACGACTTTCACCAGAGAAACAAGCATCAATAAACACTGTAACAGATTTGGCATTCATCCTTGAAAGTGAAGTATATATATCATTCAAGTTATGACCTGTATAAGCATAATTCGGGTCTATATCATACGGGATAAGGTATGCTTCCTTAGATTTCATATCTGGAGCACCATGACCAGAATAATATATTATAACATCGGATATTTTATGTTTTATTCGTCTTGCAATCCAGCCATCATCTGAGAATATTTTATGAAACTCTCCTGATGTTGCTCCCTCATTAGTCTGGAAGTATATATTTCGCTCAGGAATTCTAAATACATTCTTTGCATATTTGTAGAAAGACAAAGCATCATTTAAAGCAAAATCAACATCTGGAGCATATTTATACTTTTCAATACCTATGATGACAGCTAATGTATTTTCTCCATTCATATCTGTAACAGGAATATCAATATCCACATCAGACATTTTAATAACACCTTCTATCTCTCGTATTTCAGCAGATTTTTTAGTTTCTACTCTGGCAATATGTATATCAAGTATATTCGGTGTTCTTTCACCCAATTTAAGATCTAAATCTTCTAAACATCCAAATCTTCCTGTATTTTCAGTTAATCTTACTGATATAGGAATTTTTTCAGTCTCATAACGTTTACTTGTATAAAAATAGAACTCTAATTCCTTGTAATCACCGCTTTCAATATCACCTAAATTATAAGTTTTACCCTCATCTATATAAGTAATGTTAGGATCATCGGTTTCAAGAATAATATGTGCTTTTACATTAATGGCAGAACCTATACCATAATTCTGTACAAATGCTGTAACCTCCACAGATTCTCCTGATTCTATAACAGAATTACCATTACCATAAGAATCACCTTTCTCATCATCATCAATAGCTATTTGATTAATTTGTAGATTCGGTGGGAAGCAAGCTTGAGTTTCAAAGGTAATTATAGAAGGGTCTGCATCAAAACCATATCCTTCCATAATCTCTAAGCGGAACTGTCTTGTCATAGTTTGAACATCAAAATCAGCAGTAATAGGGATAGAATATTTTTTCATACTTTCTTTAGGAACTTCGTTAACTTTTGTTACGCGGGGAAATATCAATTGTTCTGCAGATGATAGTGGTGTAAGTTTTATTTCAAGCTCATAGGCATTTCCTCTACCTTTATTGATTAAATCAAATTGTATTTCACCTTTTTCCTCGGCATCTAAGGCTTGATTCAGAGATGGCTCCACAAATGTTAAATTCTCTATTACCAGGTCAGGTGGGTAAGCTTGCTTAGGATATTTTGAACCTTCTGGTCTAAAACCAACAGTACTTCTGTAAATATTGATCCTTTCTACATAAGGCTCTCCCAGAATGCCTGCAACCTCAATGAGAACTTCATTATCACCTTGTTTCAAACTTATATCTTTAATAAATTCTTTCTTATCATATTCTCTGAGATTGCTTTTCTTGTAAGTGGTATCTCCAGAGGTTACTTTAATATATTTAAGACGGTCATGGTCCTCTACTGAAAATTTTAGTGTTATGTCATCCTTTGATGATTCTATATAACCATTAGCCCATCTTTTATCAAAGAAGATTATCTTTGGTTTTGATGTATTATTATTCAGCTCGTAACCAAGATATACAGCATAATTTGTCCCCTCTAAATCACTTTCTAAATTAATATCATAACTATACTTAAAGCTCCAATAGTTTAATGTATTTATTTCTGGTGTAATAGTAACTCTTTCTGTGGTCGCTTCAAAATTAGTAATAAAGCTGGGAAATGGAAAAGCAAAACCAAACTTTAATCCATAATAGTCCTCATTGTCTTCTCGTAAATAAAATGCCCCTAATTTTAAAAACCTGAATACATTCCAATCAATATTGGCAATGACTTTCATAGACAACTTTTCTTCGCTACCAGTAAATGAAATATTTGGCTCATTTACATTAAATGCTCCCAGCCCGATATTTATCCTATTATGAAATAATTTTGTATGAAAACTTGCACCAAATGCCTGAGA